>Ga0247732_10000213_pt1 | contig 35820 bp, 28 predicted proteins | sample UWRJL163409C2_FD_180940 | JGI IMG/M metagenome (GOLD analysis project Ga0247732, IMG submission 180940) | Plant litter microbial communities from Arlington Agricultural Research Station in Wisconsin, United States - UWRJ-L163-409C-2 | ecosystem: Environmental > Terrestrial > Plant litter >...
GGCGCCACGGTGTCATTCGATGCCATGAACGTGAGCGTAGTCACCCCCGGTGCCGCTTCGGAAACAACTCACACCGCCGGCTGCGGACGGTGCACGGGACGCGCCGAACGTGCACGTGGACGGGTCCAGCGGTCGGCCACCCCGCGCGGATGCGACGCGCCGGGGCACTAGCGTGTCCTCGTGGCCGCTCCCGATCCCCTTGCCCCATTGGCGGACTTGCCGGGGGTCGCCGACGCCGGTGAAGAGGCCCGCGAGGCGCTCGCCCTGGCACATCGGCACAAGACGAACCGGCGGGGTTGGCCCGCGACGGCGGCCGAGGCGGCGATGCGCGCCGCTCGGGCTTCGTCCGTACTCGACGGCGGATCGCTGGTGCTCAACCCCGACGAGGGACCCGACCCGGTGTTGGCGGGCGCGCTGCGCGTCGCCGAAGCGCTCGAGGGCGGCGCGTCGTCGCTCATCGGGGTGTGGCAGCGCGCGCCGCTGCAGGCGATCGCGAAACTTCACGCCTTGGCCGCCGCCGACCTGACCGACGACGACCGGCTCGGTCGGCCCCGTGCGGACGCGGGAGTCGGGCGTCGCCTCGAGATGCTCGCCGACGTCGTCACGACCACGCGCGTGCCAGCCCCGGTGCTCGCCGCGGTGGTTCACGGTGAACTGCTGGTGCTCGCCCCCTTCGGCGTCGCGGACGGCGTGGTGGCGCGTGGCGTGTCGCGGCTGGCCACGATCGCCAGTGGGCTGGACACCCGCGGCCTTGGGGTTCCCGAGCAGTTCTGGATGCAGAAGCCCGGCGACTACCGAGCGGCGGCCCGAGGGTTCGAGTCGGGGACGCGCGAGGGCCTGACCGCCTGGCTCGTCAACAGCAGCCACGCCCTGAGGGCGGGCGCGCGCGAGGCGCTGGCGATTGCCGAGGCGGCGTCGAAGAAGTGACGTCAGCAAAATGAGGCGGGCGGCGCTCCGAAGTGATTCGGCTCGCCGCCCGCTAGCACGGAACTCCGGATACCATGCGTGCTTCGTGGGCTGCGTGGGTGGCCTCGGCGTTCGTACGATGCGCTACGGCTGCTGACCCCACCCAAGGGGTCGTCGCTTGGCGTCCGCTCTTCGCAATTACGCAGGCCCGCAACACTTTTACCATTATCGCGGTATGTGCTCCGCGTGGGTTCGCAGGTTCCGTGCTGGGATGCCTCTGTCGGGAGTGCGAACCTTCTCTTCTGGTTCGAACTTGGCCTCTATCGGCTTCCGTGACTCCTTTGTACTCCGTGACCGCGGTCACATCAAGGGGCAGTTTCGGCGAGTCGCCAGATCGTGACCCGGAGGTCGTCAGCAACCGCCCCGGGAGATGCTTTGCGCGCCTAGAAGGCGTAGCGTCGCAGCAACGAATAGGTCAGAGCGCCGGCGGCCAGCGCGCTGACGCCGACGGCGACGGACGTGGCGACGGCGGCGCCGGACGGGGCGCCGATGCGTTCCCTCAACGACACCGCTCGAGAGAACGTCAGCACGGGCCAGCCCCGGCCTGCCGCCTCCCTGCGCAGCGCGCGGTCGGGATTGACGACTGTCGGGTGCCCGACCGCCTCTAGCATCGGCAGGTCTGTAATCGAGTCGGAGTACGCGTAGCAGTGGTCCAGCGCGTAGCCCTCGCGGGCGGCGAGCTCCTGGATGGCCTCGACCTTGCCATCGCCGTAGCAGTAAAAGGCCACTTCGCCGGTGTACTTGCCGTCCTCGACCACCATTCGGGTGGCCATCGCGTGCGTCGCACCGAGGGCCTTGGCGATCGGGGCGACGATCTCCTCGCCCGACGCGGACACCACGACGACGTCGCGGCCGCACAGCTTGTGGTCTGCGATGAGATTGGCGGCCTCCACGAAGACCAGGGGGTCGACGATGTCGTGCATCGTCTCCGCGACGATCGACTTCACCTGTTCGACGTTCCAGCCTGCGCACATCGTGGTGATGTAGGAGCGCATGCGGTCCATCTGCTCGTGGTCGGCGCCGGACATGTGGAACAGGAACTGCGCGTAGGTCGACTTGAGGACCGCTTGCCGGTTAATTAGCCCCTGGTCGAAGAAGGGTTTGCTAAAAGCCAACGTGCTCGACTTGGCGATCACCGTCTTGTCAAGATCAAAGAACGCTGCCGTACGTATTTGGCCGTCATCGGGGGTGGCGGAATGCGGCTCTGTCGGGTCCGCCGAGGCGGCGCCGGAAGCAGTCACGATGCCAGCATATGCGGCGGTTGTGTCGGGTGAGGGGCCCGTCGACCCGAAGTGGCAGTCTCCGCCACCTGTCGCCCCGTGTAACTTTCCAGGTCACCGCGCGATTTCAATGCAGATTCATAGGGTCTCGATGACTTGCGCTAGCCCGTATTGACGTGTGTATAGTGAGCATTACCCGGCTTATGTCGGGTGTGGATCAGCCCGACCCCCCGGGGCTGATACACGACGACCTCCGCCTCCTCCCCCCTGGCGGGGGTCGTCCCTTTTTCCGGACAAGTTCGCGAAATCCTCCCCCGACGGCTGGTCTCCACCGGCCGATGTTTGCGCAGCGGGATTCGCAGCCGATTCATCCACAGACGCACCTTCATCCACATTTCGTGGAATGGGGATGGCGGCACGTCGGTCGTAGCCCACACAGTGGTGGCATGAATTCGAGCAACGGCATCCTCGCGGTGGTCGTCGACTCTTCTCTCCTGCGCGACGTCGACCGTGTCGCAGCGGCGGCGAGCGTGCGGGTCGTCCACGTGGATTCGCCGTCCAGTCGCAAGGCGTGGTTGGCGGCGTCCGCCGTCGTCCTCGACCTGGCCGGGGCCCGCCGCTGCGCCGAACTGGGCCTGCCGAGACGAGATCGCGTCCTGCTGGTCGCACCCGCGGAGCCGAATCCCGAGCACTGGCACGTCGCAATCACGATTGGCGCCGAACGTGTCATGTCCATACCGGCGGACGAGGCGGCGCTGGTGTCCGAACTGTCCGACGCCGCCGACTCCACTAGCGACGACGGCCGACGAGGCGCGGTGCTGGCCGTCGTCGGCGGATGCGGCGGAGCCGGTGCCTCGGTGTTCGCAACGGCGCTGGCCCATGCCGCGACAACGTCACTGCTGGTGGACGTCGACCCATGGGGCGGTGGGATCGACCTGACCCTCGGCAGCGAGCGGGACGCCGGGCTGCGGTGGCCCGACCTCGCGCTCGGCGGCGGTCGAGTCGGGTACGCCGCACTGTCTGCGGCGTTGCCGTCGCGCCACGGCGTCACGGTGCTGTCGGCTGGTCAATCCGGTGGCGAGATCGACGCGGGCGCACTCACCGCGGTGGTCGACGGCGGCTGCCGAGCGGGCGTCACCACGGTCTGCGACCTGCCGCGCCGCGCGACGCCCGCGGTGGGGGCAGCACTCGACGCGGCCGACCTCGTCGTCCTCGTAACGCCCGCCGACGTCCGGTCGTGCGCCGCCGCAACGGCAGTCGGACGGTGGCTGGTGGAGAACAATCCGAACGTCGGGCTCGTCGTGCGCGGCCCCGCTCCTGGTGGACTGCGCGCCGCCGACGTGTCGCGCATCGCGGGCCTTCCGCTTCTGGCGGCGATGCGTACCCAGCCCGGCCTGGCCGCCGAACTCGAACGCGAGGGGCTCAGGCCGCGACGCCGTTCGCCGTTGATGTCGGCGGCCAGACGGGTTATCGAGGTGCTTCATCGCCAGCCCGGTGCGACGGACAAGCAGCTGGTCGCATGAGCGGTTCGCTCGTAGAGCGGGTCAGGGAGCGGCTGGCGACAGAGCCGGGACCGCTCGGCCCGAACGTGGTCGCCGAGGCGATCCGCGCCGAATCGTCCGGCCTGCTCGGCGACACCGACGTCCTGAGCAACCTGCGCGTACTGCAGACCGAGCTGACCGGCGCAGGGATCCTCGAGCCGCTGCTGTGTGCCGAGGGGACGACCGACGTTCTGGTGTCGGCGCCGGATGCGGTGTGGGTGGACGACGGTCGCGGACTGCGTCGCACCGACGTCCGCTTCGACGACGAGACCGCGGTGCGCAGGCTGGCCCAACGGCTCGCGTTGGCAGCCGGGCGCCGGCTGGATGAGGCCCAGCCGTGGGTCGACGGCCAACTTCTCGGCCTTGGCTCCGGCGGTTTCACCGTTCGGCTTCACGCCGTGCTCCCTCCGATCGCGCCCGCGGGCACCTGCCTGTCGCTGCGGGTCCTGCGGCCCGCCACCCAGGACCTTCCCGCGCTCGTCGGCTCGGGCGCTATCGCCCCCGCCGCAGCTGCGATCCTCGGCGACGTGATCGCCGCCCGGCTGGCGTTCCTGGTCTCGGGCGGCACCGGTGCTGGAAAGACGACGCTGCTGTCGGCAGCCCTTGGCGCCGTCGCGGCGGACGAGCGCATCGTCTGCGTCGAGGACGCGCCCGAACTCGCGCCGCGGCACCCACATCTGGTCAACCTCGTCGCCCGCTACGCCAACGTCGAGGGCGTCGGCGAGGTGACCGTGCGCGACCTCGTCCGGCAGGCGCTGCGGATGCGACCGGACCGCATCGTCGTGGGGGAGGTGCGGGGTGGCGAGGTCGTCGACCTTCTCGCTGCGCTCAACACCGGTCACGACGGCGGCGCGGGAACGGTGCACGCCAACAGCCCGGCCGAGGTGCCCGCGCGTCTGGAGGCGCTTGCCGCGGTGGGTGGGCTGGATCGGGCCGCGTTGCACAGTCAGCTCGCCGCCGCGGTCGGGGTGGTACTGCACGTAGGACGGGACCGGGCGGGGGTCCGCCGACTCGAGGAGATAGCGGTCCTGGGTAGGGGTGACGACGGATTGGTCGCCGCGACGACCGCCTGGCACGCCGACCGCGGATTCGGCGACGGGATGGACCGATTGACGGGCCTAGTGACGGCGCGCCGCCCGTGACGGTGGCCGCGCTGGCGTTGGCCGCGGCGTTGATGGTCGCTCCCTGGCAGCCCCGTCGTCGACTGGGTCCTGAGCCGCCGCCGCGGCGTACCCGTCGGGCGGGCGTGATCGCGGGGTGCGTGGTCGCCGCCACCACGATCGTGGTGCTCGCGCCCATCGCGGCCTCGGTGGCCACCGCGGTCGTCGCGGCGTCGATCGCGTTGCGCCGCAGGGGTTCCCGGAGGCGGGCCCGAAGAGCCGAGGAAGCGGCGGCACTCCAAGCCGCGCTGGGCATCCTGGTGGGGGAGCTGCGGGTGGGGGCGCATCCGGTCGTCGCATTCGAACGGGCCGCGGCCGAAGTGGAGGGAACAGTCGCCGAGTCGCTGCGAGCGGTCGCGGCCCGAGCCCGGCTCGGGGCGGACGTGTCCGCCGGATTGCATTCGGCGGCACTGCAATCAACCGTGCCGCAGTACTGGGAGAGGTTGTCGGCCACGTGGCTGTTGGCCCAGACCCGTGGCTTGGCGATCGTCGCGCTCATCCGCGCGGCGGAGCAAGACGTCGTCGAGCGTGAGCGCTTTGCCGCCGGGGTGACGGCGGGAATGGCAGGTGCGCGCGCCACCGCGACGATCCTGGCCGGCCTGCCGATTCTCGGCATTGGCCTCGGGCACCTCATCGGGGCGCAGCCGTTGCGGTTCCTCCTGTCCGGCGGTGTCGGTGGATGGTGCCTCGTGGTGGGCGTGACTCTCGCCTGCATCGGATTGTGGTGGTCCGACCGCATCACCGATCGGGTGCTCGGATGAGCCTCGCCGCAGTGCTTCTCGCGATGGCGATGCTGCTCACCGGTGGTCGGGTGCGCACCGCGGGGGCGCCGGTGGCGGTCGCGCCGCCCGACCCGCCCGCCGGCGACGGCGACGATCCGTTGGCGGTGGCATCCGCCCTCGACGTGTTCGCCGCGTGTCTGTCGTCGGGAATGGCGGTGGCAGGTGCGGCGAGGGCGACCGCGCCGTTCGCTCCGCAGGCATTGGCCGACGTGCTCGGACGGGCCGCGGATCTGCTGGCCCTCGGCGCCGATCCGGAGACGGTCTGGACGACCGCCGACGCCGCGGGTGACCCTCGGGTGGAATCGCTGTGCAGGCTCGCCCGTCGTTCGGCGTCGTCGGGGACCGCTCTGGCGCAGGCGGTGTCCGATCTGGCCGACCAATCCCGGAGGGACGCGGCGGATTCCGCGCGGGCGGCCGCCGAACGCGCGTCGGTGCTCATCGCGGGTCCGCTCGGCGTCTGCTATCTGCCTGCCTTCGTCTGTCTCGGGATCGTCCCCGTGGTGGTCGGTCTGGCCGGGGACGTGCTGCAGTCGGGCGTGTGGTGAACCAAGTCGTGGCGCGCGGGGAAGTCGCGCGCCTCTGGAAGATGAATGGGGACGGATATGTTCGAGGGCAACGTGTTTCGACGGTTGCATGCGCGCTTGGTGTTGCTCGCGGTGGACGAATCGGGAATGTCCACCGTCGAGTATGCGATCGGAACCATCGCGGCCGCGGCGTTCGGGGCGATTCTCTACACGGTGGTCACCGGGGATTCGATCACGAGTGCGCTGACCAACATCATCACCCGGGCGTTGAACACCAACGTCTAGGTGGTGAGGCGGGTGGTGCCACCGTCGAGGCGGCGTTCGCCGTTGCCGCGTTGGCGGTGGTCCTGGTGCTGTGCGTCGGTGGTCTGGCGGCGGTCGGGATGCAGGTGCGGTGCGTCGACTCGTCGCGGGAGGCCGCCCGGCTGGCCGCCCGCGGCGACCAGGGCGCCGCCTCGGACGTGGTGCGCAGGGCTGGACCGGCGGGTGCGGAACTGGCCCTTCGCCGCGAGGGTGGGTTCGTTGTGGCACGGGTCAGTTCACGGTCAGTCTTGTTGCCCGGCATCACGATTAGCGCAGAGGCGGTGGCCGCGGTCGAGCCCGGAGTCTGACCGTGGTTCGGCCAGTGTGGTGGCAGCCGCGATGATGGCGGTGCTGATGGCGTTGACCGTTGGCGGTGCGGCGGTGGGCTCGGCGGTGGTCGCCAGGCATCGCGCGCAGGCCACCGCGGATCTGGCCGCGCTGGCGGCGGCGGGGCAGCTGGCGGCTGGTCCGCAGGTGGCGTGCGGGTCCGCCGCGTCACTCGCTTCGGCGATGAAGGCGACGATCGCTGCCTGCACCGTCGCCGAGCTCGACGTCGTCGTGACCGCCGAAGTGACCGTACGGCTCGGGCGCTGGGGTGTGCACGTGGCCCGCGCGAGTGCCCGCGCCGGGCCGGTGTGAGCTGGCCTGCCGGATAGCATGAGCCCTGGTACGCCCAGTCAAGGAGCTCTCCGGTGACAGATCCGCCTCCGTTCAGCGCGATGTTGGCCTTGCTGGTCGTCTCGCACGCATGGGAGGCCGAGCTGGCGGCGGAGCTGCGCACCGTCGGTCTCACGCCGCGCAAGTACGCCCTTCTCGGGCACATCAAGGCCTCTCCCGACGTGTCGTTCAGCGAACTTGCCAGGCGTTCCCGCATCTCGGTGCAGTCGGTCCACGTGGCGGTAAAGGCGTTGTCCGCCAGTGGTTTCGTCAACGACGGTACGGCGCACGCGGGCGCGGCATCGACACTGCGGGTATCGGAGGAGGGGCTCAAGGCGCTCCGGCTGGCGCACCGGCGGCGCGAGGCCATCGACGACCGCATCCGCGACACCGCGCCCGAGCTCGTCGACGGGCTCAAGGAGGCCCTTCGCGCGCTGGTGATCGGGCTGGAGGGCGACTAGCCAGCCCGACAACCTTCAACTACATTGAAGGAATGCAGGCGTTCCTTCTGTCGGTCCACGTCGTCTTCGCGATCCTGTTCGTCGGCCCACCCGCCGTGGCGGTCAGTCTGTTTCCGCGGTTCGTTCCCGCCACCGCGGACGTCGAGTCCGCGCCGCAACGGGCGGGCGAGCGCAACGTCGCGGTGGCACGCCTGCTTCATCGCGTGACCCGTGTCTACGGCCTGCTCGCCGTCGCGGTGCCGGTGCTGGGCATCGTGCTGGCGACCGTCCAGCATCGGATGAACGAGGTGTGGATCGTCGTCGCCATGGTGCTCACCGCCGCGGCGGGTGCGCTGCTGGGGTTGCGCATCATCCCCGCGCAGCGAGATGTTCTCGCGCGCAACGCAACTCGGTCGCAGTTGAGCCGCATGGGCATGCTTGGCGGGATCTTCAACCTGCTCTGGGTGATCGTCGTGGTGCTCATGATCGTGCGCCCCGGGGCGGTGACTCCGTGACCCCGTCACCCCGTCACCCCGTCACCCCGTGACCCCGTGCGCTCCCATCGCGTGTGCTGACAGATCGTAAATCCACGCGTTTGGGCGATCCCACAGCACACTCGATGGGAGGAAGTGGAGTCGACGAAAAAGGGGTGTTCTACGTGCGGGTGCGCCGGTGCACGGACGCCGAACGGCGGGTGGCCTTGCGTGGCTGCGGGGCCAGTTCGTCGTCGGTCGGCAATCTGAGCGACAGTAGGCCGGCGTAGGTGTCCTCGGCGATTTCGACCCGGTGGGCCGTGACGTGGATGGGCGTCCACCCGCCGTCGAGCGCCCGCAACCTCAGCACGCGCGAGGCGGATCCGTCACCGAAATCGTTTGTCATGGAGGTCATCTCGTCTTCGTCATCCGGGTGGACGATCGACGCGCCCGCTACGCTGGCGTGCCAGTCGAAGAACGGGCACGGCTCGTCGAGCCACTTGAGCAGCTTCCACGACCGCAGGTCCACCAGGGCCCGGTGCACGCCGGGCTGGGCCAAACCGTTGAGTATCCGCTGGCCGAGGTCCTCGGACCGGACCGGCGGCGAGTCGCTCACCCCGCGCCAGTTCATCGCCCGGCAGATCAGCCTGTCCCGGCCGGCCCCGTCGACCTCCTGCAGCACCCTGGCCGCGAACCCGACGGTGATCTGCTTGCCCTTGTAGTCGGTGACGTCCCAGGTGCTGCAGAACGTTCGGCCCGCCTCCGGCTTGATCGCCACCGCCAAGACCCTGGCCTCGTCCGGGTTGAGATTCCTGGTGGGGAGGTCTTCGGCGAACGCGCGGCCCTGGGTGGCCTCGGTAGTGGGATCCAGCCCACTGTTCATCAACGATTCGGGGGTGTCCGTCGCGACACCGTCCGTCAGATCCCACTTCAACGGACCGGGCAGCACGCGGTCCGGGGGATCCTGGTCCAGTGGCCCGATCCACACGTGGACGCCGTGAATGCGACCGTCGGTCATCTGCACCACCTCGGTGCGGATCACGCGGTCGCTCTTGGGGGTCAGGCTGCTCAGTGCCTTACCGGCCTGGACCGTCTCGTTGATGGCCGTCTGAATGGCCATCAAGTTGGGGTTTCGCCTTAGGAACGCGCTGATCGGCACCAGGTTCTTGGTGTGCTGCCCCTGCGCGACGACGGCTGGCTCGGCGCCAAGTGTCTCCACCAGGAGCCAGTCGTGCGTCATGACAGCATCCTAGGCTCCCGCACCACACGCCTTAGCCGAAGCGCCCCGCAGAGATCCCGAACCGTCCGTATTCGTGCAGGACTCGACCGGTTTCCCCCACCCGGTGGACGGGTGAGGTTGGTTGCGCAAGCCGTGCAGAGGGAGTAATTTTTCGGATGCGCCCGGTTCGCCGGGACTGAGAGCGGATCGCGTTATCCGGCCGCTCCCCGCCGTCGTTCACGTAACTGGCGTGCGTGGCCGAGCCGTGGAGGACGACCGTCGAGGGGTGGTCGTCTCCACGGACGGCTCATCTCGGATGCTTGGCCAACTCGTCGAGTACCAGCCTGAGCACCGTGACCGCTCCGGCCTTGTCCAATGGGTCGTTCCCGTTTCCGCACTTCGGTGACTGCACGCACGACGGGCATCCCGACGGGCATTCGCACGCTTCGATCGCCGAGGCCGTCGCCTCCCACCAAGTGCTCATCTGTCGGTACCCGCGATCGGCGAAGCCCGCACCGCCGGGATGGCCGTCGTAGACGAAGATCGTCGGCGTCCCCGACTCCGGTCCCACCGCAGTCGACACGCCGCCGATGTCGCCGCGGTCGCAGCTGGCCACCAGCGGCAGCAGCCCGATCGCCGCGTGCTCGGCCGCGTGCAGCGACCCCGGGACTCGGATGTCGTCAATGCCGCTGCCGCCCAAGGCTTCCGGCTCGATCGTGCACATGACCGCCATGGTCTCCAGGGTCTGGGTGGGCATGTCGAGGTCCACGAAGTCGATCACCTCGCCGTTCATCCGCCGGCGTAGGAACCCAATCACGGTGTGGCTGACCGACACCGGCACGATTCCCACGGTGACCGGGCCTGCCGTGTGCCGCTCGCCGGGGCCCGTCACGGCGACGTCGGTCAGCTCCCGCGCCGAGGTCGAGTAGCCGGGATCGTCGGCGCGGACGAAGGCGATGCCATCCTCGAAGTCGAGCGAGTCGACGACGTAACTCTCGCCCTGGTGCAGGTAGACGGCGCCGGGATGAATCGACGACGGAGCCTGGCCGGCGCCGGTGCTGCCCAGCATTCGACCCGTTCCGGTCTCCACGATGGCGATCTGTCCACCCGAGGAACCGCGGATGCCTACGGCAGGATGGGGATCCAACCCTGGCGCGGGGAAGTACCCGGCGGGGCGCCGCCGGAGGAGGCCGTCGTCGACCAAGGCGTCGGCGACGGCCTCGGCGTTCCACGTCCGCACCTCAGCCTCGGAGAGTGGCAGTTCAGTTGCCGCGCAAAGCAATTGCGGACCGAGCACGTACGGATTGGTCGGATCGATCACCACGCGTTCGATCGGCTTGTCCAACAGCGCCGCGGGATGATGCACCAGGTAGGTGTCCAGCGGGTCGTCTCTGGCGATCAGCACGATCAGGGCGCTCTGCCCACGTCGCCCGGCGCGCCCCGCCTGCTGCCAGAACGACGCCACCGTGCCGGGGAACCCGGCCAGCACCACCGCGTCGAGGCCCGCGATGTCGACCCCCAGCTCGAGGGCGTTGGTGGTGGCCAGGCCGCGCAGCTCGCCGTCGGACAGGGCCCGCTCCAATGTCCGGCGGTCCTCGGCGAGGTACCCGGCGCGATAGGACGCCACCAGGTGGGCGAGGTCGGGTGCGACGTCCTCCAATCTGGCTCGGGCGCCGAGGGCGGTGAGCTCGGCGCCGCGTCGCGACCTGACGAACGTCAAGGTGCGCGCGCCCTCGGCGATCAGGTCGGCCATCACCCGTGACGCTTCGGATCCAGCGGAACGCCGCACCGGGGCACCGTTCTCGCCCGTGATGTCGTCGCGCAGAGCGGGTTCCCACAGTGCGACGGTCCGGCCGCCCTGTGGTGAGCCGTCGTCGGTCACCTCGGCGACGGTGTGGCCGAGCAGCTCCGACGCGGTGGCGGCGGGTGCGGACGCGGTCGCGCTCGCGAAGATCACCGTCGGGCCGCCGCTCTCATCGGTCGAGTACCGCTCGCACAGTCGAACCAGGCGGCGCAGCACCATCGCCACGTTCGAGCCGAAGATGCCGCGGTAGTAGTGGCATTCGTCAACTACGACGTACTTCAGGTTGCGAAGGAACACCGCCCAGCGGGGGTGGTTGCGCAACAGCGACAGGTGGATCATGTCCGGATTGGAGAAGATCCACCGCGACCGCTCGCGGGCCAGTCGGCGCGCGTCGTTGGAGCTGTCCCCGTCGTACGGGCTTGGTGCGACGTCGCGCAACCGCGGCACCGCGTCGGTCAGCGCCTGGGCGGCCCGCAACTGGTCGTGTCCGAGGGCCTTCGTCGGCGAGAGATACAGCACCCTGGCCCGGGGGTCCGCCGCGAGCGTCGTCAAGATCGGCAGCTGATAGGCCAGCGACTTGCCAGACGCGGTGCCCGTGCTCAGCACCACGTGCCGACCGGAGTGCGCCAGCTCGGCCGCGACCGCCTGGTGGGTCCACGGCTCCGTCACTCCCCGGTCGACGAACGCCCGGACGACGTCCGGGTCGGACCACGACGGCCACGGCCTCGTTTCGGCTCGCCGCGGCGGCAGATCGGCCACGTGCCGCAACGGGTGCTCGTCGGGGTCGGCGCCCTCGACGGCGCGGGCGAGCAGCTCGCGGCCGAAGTCCGACACCACCTCAGCCACGTTCCACCCCCTCGACGCCGACGACTACTCCATGATCGTGCATCGCCGTGCGGCCCGGTGTCGCGGCAGTAATGCCCCGCTGGCCTACTGTCGGGATCGTGAGCCAGCTGTCCTTCTTCTCGGCAGAGGCGGTGCCCCCTGCGGTCGCCGACCTGACCGGGATTCTGGCTGCGCCGGGACAGGTGGTGCTCGTCGGTCAGGGCCACGAGCAGGCGGCGCGGGTGTCCGTCGTGGTCGACGCGCAGTGGCGCGCCGAGGCGCTCGCCGAGATGATCGCCGACGCGGGCTTGATCCCGGAGATCGCGCGGACCGACGAGAACACCCCGTTGGTGCGGACGGCACCCGACAAGCGACTGACGGCCATCGCGAAGAACTGGACGCGCGGCGCGGTGAAGACCGTCCCGCCGCAGTGGCTGCCCGGCCCCCGCGAGTTGCGGGCGTGGACGCTGGCCGCCGGAATGCCCGAGTCCGACCGATACCTCCTCGGGCTGGACCCGCACGCCCCAGATACGCATACCGCACTCGCGGCGGCGATGATGAGGGTAGGAATTGCACCAACCCTGATTGGCACTCGCGGGACACACCCGGCGTTGCGGATCAGCGGCCGCAGACGCCTATCGCGCCTGGTAGAGAACGTGGGGGAACCTCCGGACGACGCCGAGGCGTTTCACTGGTGGCCGCGCTCAGATTGAGCTCGGCCAGCGAAGCCAGTTTGCGTAGGCTCGCCCAGAGTGCGAAATTGTCACTTGCCGCGGGCTGGTGGGACCACTGAATCAGTGGTCCCGCGCTTTCGGCAACATAGAAGTGGAGCGTAAAAACAGTTGGCTGACTCCGGCGGTGGCAGCGGCAATGGCACGATTCGGCGACTCGTAATCGTCGAGTCGCCCACCAAGGCGCGCAAGATCGCGGGCTATTTGGGATCGAACTACATCGTGGAATCGTCGCGTGGACACATCCGCGACCTGCCACGAGCAGCAGCCGACGTGCCCGCCAAGTACAAGACGGAGCCGTGGGCGCGCCTTGGGGTCAACGTCGACGCGGACTTCGAACCGCTCTACATAGTCAGCCCCGAGAAGAAGAGCACTGTCGCCGAGCTCAAGGAACTGCTCAAGGGCGTCGACGAGCTCTACCTGGCGACGGACGGTGACCGGGAGGGCGAGGCCATCGCCTGGCACCTCCTGGAAACGCTCAAGCCGCGCATCCCCGTCAAGCGGATGGTCTTCCACGAGATCACCGAGTCGGCCATCCGGGCCGCCGCCGACGATCCCCGCGACCTCGACATCGACCTGGTCGACGCCCAGGAGACCCGCCGCATCCTCGACCGCCTCTACGGCTACGAGGTCAGCCCCGTGCTGTGGAAGAAGGTCGCGCCGAAGCTGTCGGCAGGCCGGGTCCAGTCCGTCGCGACCAGGATCATCGTCCAGCGCGAACGCGAGCGAATGGCGTTCCGGAGCGCCGGATACTGGGACGTCACCGCCGAGCTCGACGCGTCCGTCTCCGACGCCCAGGCCACCCCGCCCAAGTTCACGGCGAAGCTGAACTCCGTCGACGGCAAGCGCGTGGCCAGCGGCCGCGACTTCGACTCCCTCGGCGGTCTGCGCAAGCCCGACGAGGTGCTGGTGCTCACCGAGCAGGCCGCCTCCGCACTGGCGGGGGGCTTGCGGGGCGCTCAGCTCAGCGTGGCGTCGGTCGAACAGAAGCCGTACACCCGTCGCCCATATGCGCCGTTCATGACCTCAACGTTGCAGCAGGAGGCCGGTCGCAAGCTGCGGTTCTCCTCGGAACGCACGATGAGCATCGCGCAGCGGCTGTACGAAAACGGCTACATCACCTACATGCGTACCGACTCGACGACGCTGTCGGAGACGGCGGTCAACGCGGCCCGCAACCAGGCCAGGCAGCTCTACGGCGAGGAATACGTCCATCCGACGGCCCGCCAGTACACCCGCAAGGTCAAGAACGCGCAGGAGGCGCACGAGGCCATCAGGCCGTCGGGCGACGTCTTCCAGACGCCGGGCCAGCTGCACTCCGCGCTCGACAACGACGAGTTCCGGCTCTATGAGCTGATCTGGCAGCGCACCGTGGCCTCGCAGATGGCCGACGCGCGGGGGACGACGCTCTCGCTGCGCATCGCAGGCAGTGCGAGTTCGGGCGAGCAGGTCGTCTTCAGCTCCAGCGGCCGCACCATCACCTTCGCCGGCTTCCTGAAGGCCTACGTCGAGAGCCTCGACGAGCAGGCCGGCGGCGAGGCCGACGACGCCGAGAGCCGGCTGCCCAACCTGACCCAGGGGCAGCGGGTCGACGCATCCGACCTGACCGCCGACGGTCACACCACCAGCCCGCCCGCCCGGTACACCGAAGCGTCGCTGATCAAGTCGCTCGAAGAGCTGGGCATCGGCCGTCCGTCGACCTACTCGTCGATCATCAAGACGATTCAGGATCGAGGGTACGTCCACAAGAAGGGCAGCGCGCTGGTCCCGTCGTGGGTGGCGTTCGCCGTAATCGGGTTGCTGGAGCAGCACTTCGGTCGCCTGGTGGACTACGACTTCACCGCGGCCATGGAGGACGAGCTCGACCAGATCGCCTCGGGCAACGAGCGACGGACCAACTGGCTCAACAACTTCTACTTCGGTGGTGACCACGGAGTCGACGGCTCCATCGCCCGCGCCGGTGGTCTGAAGAAGTTGGTCGGCGGCAACCTCGAGGAGATTGACGCGCGAGTCGTCAACTCCATCAAGCTGTTCGAGGACGACCAGGGTCGGATCATCAACGTCCGGGTTGGACGCAACGGTCCGTACCTGGAGCGAATGATCGTCGGCGAAGACGGCGAGCCGACCCCGCAGCGCGCCAACCTCAAGGACGAGCTGACGCCCGACGAGCTCACCCTCGAACTCGCCGAGAAGCTGTTCTCCACTCCCCAGGAGGGGCGTTCGCTCGGCGTTGACCCGGAGTCCGGCCACGAAATCGTGGCCAAGGACGGCAGATACGGGCCGTACGTCACCGAGGTGCTGCCGGAACCGATCGTGCCGCCGGAGGATCCGGGCGCCGCTCCGGCGAAGAAGGCCAAGAAGCCGCCGCCAGGGCCCAAGCCACGCACGGGCTCGCTGCTGCAGTCGATGGACCTCGAGACGATCACCCTCGACGATGCACTGAAGCTGTTGTCGCTGCCCCGCGTCGTCGGCGTCGACCCCTCGAACAACGAGGAGATCACCGCGCAGAACGGCCGCTACGGGCCATACCTGAAGCGCGGCACCGATTCTCGGTCGCTGGCCAACGAGGAGCAGATGTTCACCATCACCCTCGAGGAAGCGCTGAAGATCTACTCCGAGCCCAAGCGACGCGGCAGGCAGGGCGCCGCGACGCCTCCACTGCGCGAGTTGGGCAACGACCCGGTGTCGGAGAAGCCGATGGTGATCAAGGACGGCCGCTTCGGTCCGTACGTCACCGACGGCGAGACCAACGCCAGCCTCCGCAAGGGCGACGACGTCATGTCGATCACCGACGGTCGGGCTTCCGAGCTGCTGGCCGACCGCCGTGCGCGCGGTCCGGTGAAGAAGAAGGCGCCCGCCAAGAAGGCCGTCAAGAAGGCACCAGCGAAGAAGGCGCCCGCCAAGAAGGCCGCGGCGAAGAAGGCCTGAGCCTGAGACGGGCTAGGTCTGGGCCTGGCTCGAAACCCGCCGTGGCGCAGCCAGATTGAGTGGCCGCGCCAACTGGGTGGGTGCGTTGCGGCCACGGAGTTCGACGGTCTCGCCGACGTCCCAGCACAACGCCTCCGCGTCGAGGGCACCGCTGACCGCGATCGCCGACGCCAGCACGTGGCCCTCCTCGAGCTTCGCCAGCTCGGTGAGTCGGGCGGCCTCGTTGACCGGGTCGCCGATGACGGTGTACTCGAAGCGGGCCTGGGCGCCGATGTGACCGGCGATGGCCCGGCCCGCGGACACTCCGATGCCGAAGTCGGTCTGGCCCAACACCTCGATGAGCTCGTCGTGTAGTTCCCTGGAGGCAGCCAACGCCGCACCGGAGGCGTCGGGGTGCTCGATCGGAGCGCCGAAGATGGCGAGCGCGGCGTCGCCCTGGAACTTGTTGACGAACCCGCCGTGCCGGTTGACGGCGTCGACGATGACGCGGAAGAACTCGTTGAGGAGCCCCACGACCTCGGCGGCGGGCCGGGTCGAGGCCAGTTGTGTCGACCCCACCAGGTCGACGAAGAGCACCGCGACGTCGCGTTCCTGGCCGCCGAGCTCGGTGCCGCGTTCCAGCGCGCGGCGGGCGACGTCCTCGCCGACGTAGCGACCGAACAGGTCTCGCAGCCGTTGCCGCTCGGCGAGGTCGCGGACCATGTCGTTGAATCCGGCCTGCAGCAAGCCCAATTCGCTGGCGTCGTAGATCTGCATGTGTGCGTTGTAGTTGCCGCGCTGCACTTCGCCGAGGGCCCAGCGCAATTGGCGCAGCGGGTCCGCGATCGACATCGCGACCAGCACCGTGCCCGCCAGCCCGATTACCAGCGCGGCGACGGCCAACAGCAGGATCGGGGTGCTGAGACGGTCGGCGGGTGCGGTCAAGATTCTGAACTTGCTTGCCACCAAGGCCAACACGATGGCGAGGACCGGCACGCCGGTCGACAGCACCCAGGTGAGCACCTGTCGCTGGATGACGCCCGGCGCCCGGAAGCTCTCGGGGACTCCACCCCGGAGCGCGGCGACGGCGACGGGCCGCAGCACGCGCTCGGACTGCAGGTAGCCGATGATGGCGGTCGCGGTGGCGCCGAGGGCCGCGGCGACGGCGACCACGGGCGCCGACCGGCTGGCGACGGGCCAGCTCGCGACGATGAACACGATCGAGCCGAGGAACCAGTTCGAAACGTTGATCACGGACCGGTAGAAGGGCATCCTCAAGGCCCGCACGCGGGCGAGGTCGGTCACCGCGGGGTCACCACCGCCCAGCAGGCTGTCGCGGCGCTGCCAGCGGATCACCGGGATCAGCAGTCGCAGGGTCAGCCAGGACAGGATCGTGAACGACACGAAGAGGTAGCCCAGGAAGACGGCCAGGTTGAGGGCCGGCAGGTCCTGGAGCTGGATGCGGTCCTCCGCGGGCAGCCCGAACCGCAGGAAGCCCAGTACGAATAGGGCGCCGATGATGTCGGCCTGCAGCATGCCGAGGGTGAACACCGGCCATGGCGTGCGCGCCACCCACCGGACGAAGGCGGTGATTCGCCCCATCTGTGGTGTCGGCCCGGTCATGCGTCAACCGTATCGGTCCAGAGGCATCGACACGGGCCCTGTTCGCCGACGTCTTCTGTCGAGTGTCGGCGGGGCGCACTAGGGTGGCGCCTGATGAGCGGTGTTTTCTCGCGTCTGGTGGGTCAGGACGCCGTCGAAGCGGAACTGGTGGCTGCCGCATACGCGGCCCGCGGTGATTCGGCTCACAACCCGCTGGGGACCGGCGCGACGGGCGGCGGCCGGATGACCCACGCCTGGTTGATCACGGGTCCGCCCGGGTCTGGTCGATCCATCGCTGCCGTGTGCTTCGCGGCGGCTCTGCAGTGCACATCGGACGGCCCACCCGGATGCGGGGAGTGCCGTGCCTGCACCACCACCATGGCTGGCACTCACGCCGACGTACGGCGGATCATTCCCGAGGGCCTGTCGATCGGCGTCAAGGAGATGCGCGACATCGTCCAGATCGCATCGCGCAGGCCGGGCACCGGGCGATGGCAGGTCGTGGTGGTCGAGGACGCCGACCGGCTCACCGAGGGCGCGGCGAACGCCCTGCTCAAGGTGGTTGAGGAGCCGCCGGCGTCGACGGTGTTCCTGTTGTGCGCGCCGTCGGTGGACCCGGAGGACATCTCGATCACCCTGCGGTCGCGGTGTCGGCACGTGGCCCTGGTGACGCCGCGGTTGGAAGCGATCGCGCGGGTGCTGGTCGAAGTCGACGGCATGGCCGAGAAGGACGCCACGTGGGCCGCGTCGGTCAGCGGTGGCCACGTCGGGCGTGCGCGTCGGCTGGCCACCGACGAGCAGGCCAGAGGCCGCAGGGAACGCGCGCTGGGGCTGGCCCGTGACGCGGCGACGCCGGCGAGGGCCTATGCGGCCGCCGAGGAGCTGGTGGCCAGCGCGGAGGACGAGGCGAAGGCCCTCACCGGTGACCGCAACGAGGCCGAGACCGAGGAGTTGCGGACCGCCCTCGGGGCCGGCGGTACGGGCAAGGGTGCCGCGGGTGCGTTGCGGGGCGCCGCCGGGGCGCTCAAGGATCTCGAGAAACGCCAGAAATCGCGTCAGACGCGGGCCTCGCGCGACGCGCTCGACCGGGCGCTGATCGATCTGGCGACCTACTTCCGAGACGCCCTCCTGGTGTCGTCCGGGGCGGGCACCATCCAGGCCAATCACCCCGACATGTCGGAGAAGGTGGCGGCGATGGCTGCCCACGTCCCGCCCGATCGGCTGCTGCGGTGCATCGAGGCCGTGCTCGAATGTCGCGACGCGCTGGCGATCAACGTCAAGCCGAAGTTTGCGGTGGACGCCCTGGTGGCCACCGTCGGGCAGGCTCTCCGCGGCTGACGTAGGGGATCGTTTTGGGTTGGCGACGGTGCCTGCCGTAGACTCGTCCCGCCTGGCTGACCAGGCGTCGCCGCCTTAGCTCAGTCGGTAGAGCATCTCACTCGTAATGAGAAGGTCTGGGGTTCGATTCCCCAAGGCGGCCCCAGATTTCCTGGACGTGGTCTGCACGGTTCCGTCCTTGAGCACCGGCCTGCCGATCCGGCCCCGCGGAGTGCGGGACGACCACGCCGTCGAAAGGCGGCGCCACCCGGTGTCGACCTACGGGTGGTCAGTCGTCGTTCTCGACGGCTAGGGCGTGATGCCCTGTTCGAAGCGGAACACCTGATGCGGATCGTAGGTCGCCTTGACCTCGCGCAACCGTGCCACGTTGGCGCCCCAGTAGGCGGTCGCGAAGTCGGGGTCGTCGGCGTTGGGCACGTTGACGTAGGCGCCGTCGGCGAAGGGCGCCAACGCCTTTGCGAAGTCGGTGGTCCACTGCAGGCACCGAGCGGTGAGCGCGTCGTCCGACTTGGGCCCTTCGCGTTCCCCCCACCCGGCCCCCGGTTCGGCATAGAACAGCGCACCACGGTGGGCGAACGCCGAGCCGCCCGCCGGCTCGGTACGGGTGACCGTGCCGCCGAACGCGTTGGCGAAGTAGTTGCAGCCCGGCGTCGGGGCCGCCGCCAGGAACGAGCCGATCAGGTCGACCGCCTCGTCGGGGAGGGGTTGAGAGATGAACTGGGAGCAGAACTTCCAATTCGCCGCCTCGTCGTCGTTCGGGACTTGGAAGACTGCGTAGACGTCGGCCCAGTCGCCGTCGAGCATCGAGACCGTCGGGTCGCCGACGGCCAGTACGGGTTTCAGAATGCGGGCGGCCTCCGCTTCGGATCCCCCTGCGAGAACGGCGATCAGCGTGATCTCACCCGGCCCGACCTCCAGCTGACTGGTCATCCGCTCGTCGACGAACGGTGCCGAGCCCTGCCAGGCGTGGAACACCTCGCGAAGGTGAGTCAGCCCCGGCCATCTCGCCGTGACGTAGACGGTCCGGCGCAGCGGATGTACGCGGTAGGTCAGCGATGTGACGACGCCGAAGTTGCCGTTGCCCGCGCCGCGCAGCGCCCACAGCAGATCGGCGTGGTCGTCCTCGGAGACGGTGATCGCCTCGGCGCCGTCGACCCCGGACGCCACGACGACCTCGGCGGCGAGCAGATTGTCCGACGCCATGCCGAACGCTCGGGTCAACAGTCCGAACCCGCCGCCCAGCGTCGCACCCACCAGGCCGACGGTCCCCTCCGTGCCGGTCGGCGCGGCGACACCGGCCGCGCCGAGCGCTGTGACGGCCTCCAACTGGTTGAGCCCGGCCCCGACCGTGGCCGTCCCCGCGGCCGCGTCGACCGCGGCGGACTTCATCTCGCTGACGTCGATCACGACGCCGTCGTCCACGCTGTTCCAGCCCGCCAGACAGTGGCCGCCGCTGCGCACCCGCACGGCGACCCGATTGCGGCGAGCCCACGCCAGCGCGGTGACGACGTCGCTTGTCTCCCTGGCGAATACGATCGCCATCGGATGATGGGCGAACAGCAGGTTCCAGCCGGTGCGCGCGATCTGATACGCGTCGTCTCCTGGTCGGACGACGCGTCCGGTCAATTCCTCGGTGGTCGACGTCATGGGCTGAGTATGGGGGTCGCCTGCCCGAAGCGGACCAGGGATGGATGTCTCCGCGTCGCTACGGGGGTGCGACGTACCCGACGGGGCCGGACGCCAGGCACACCGACAGCGCCGAGGTGTTGGCGATCGCGATGACCGCGTTGCCCGCCCCCGACAGCCGGACGAAGATGCGGTTGAGCCCGGGATGGACCTGCACCCGGGTGGCGTCGCCGTCCGACAGCGCGAAGGTCATCGAACCGTCGTTGTTGGCCAGATAGTTGATCTCGGCCGTCCACTCCGTCGGCAGCATCGGACCGTCCAGCGGCATCCTGACCGGGGCGTCGGGCTGAACGAGATACCCGCACTGGGGTTTTGGCCCCGCAAGGGTGTGCCGCACCCAGGTCACCTGGGCGTCGACCAACCGGCCCTTGCGGTCGAAGGTGCGCAAATTGGTTGTGCTGGTGCTGAATTCGGGTCGATCCCGAACCAGGGCGAACACGTGGCCGAACAGGTTGTCGGGCCACGCGAAGCGCTGCAGGATCAGCGGGTCCACCTCCTGCTCCAGCAGCGGTGCGGTGGTGGCGGCGTTGGCCGCGGAGAGACTGGTCAACACGTTGGCGACGTAGGCCCGCGTCGGGTTGTCGCGCCACCGCGTCGTGAACGTCACGGTCGAATACACGCAACTGACGACGAAGAGCGCGGCGCACGACACCACGACGAGCGTCCGGGTCCGTGAGGCGTCCAGCCGGGCCGATGTCACCCGGTTCGGCGCGAGGAATCCGACGGCCGCCAGCAGCGTCAGCACCACCGCCAGGTCGGGCAGATAGCGCAGCGTCTGGGCCAGTTCGATGGCGGTGAAGCGCGACGACCGCATCAGATAGATCGGCAGTTGACACGCCACGACGTACGCCGCCGCGGCGAACCACAGCAGGCGCGCGTGTTCCTTGCGGGCCACCGACACGGCGATCACCGCGGCCAGCACCACCCACCCCGCCACCATGACGGGCCACTGCGGCAGTGCCCACGGGGACGACGGTGCCCAGCGCTCCCACTGCCACGGGCCGCCGATCAGGCCGGGCACGATGCCGTGGGTCACCGATCGCACCAGCAGGTCCCCGGTCATCGGGTAGTCCAGCGTCCAGCGTCGCTGGTCGACGACCAGCAGGTAGATGCCTACCCACGCCGCGGTCAGTGCGCCCGTGGCGATCCACAGCCGAAGCCCGCCGCGCCACACGGTCTTGACGGCGGAGCGGTCGCCGAGCACGTAGGCGAGCAGCGCGGCGACGGCGAACGCCACGAAGGGAATGACCGCGGCCTTCTCGAAGAACGTCAGCCCGAGGAGGAACACCAGTGCGCCGGTCAGGGCGTACCGCTGATTCCCGGTGCGCACCAACATGATCGCGTCGGCACAGACCCAGGCCATTGTGGCCACCATCGGCAGCGCGTTCAACGCCGCCGCCCACCACGCGAACGCAGGCAGGGTCAGCGGAGAGAAGAGCGCGAAGGTCAGCGGGATCAGCAGCAGCGGCCGCCATCCGAGGATCACGTGCAACGCCCGCAGAATTGCCAGCGACGCCACCAGTTGCAGCACCACCAGACTGACGGCCGGGCCGATCCAATTGAACGGCGCGACCTTGGCGATCGCACCCGCGACGAGGAACGCGGCTGGCATGACGTGGCCGTCGTGGTCGTCGAACAGGTATGCCGGCGACCACAGCGCATGGGTGCCCGCCCGGGAGATCAGGATCAGGTCGTCCCAGTAGAAGTAGCCCTGGAACGCGAGCACGGCGCGTAGGACCAGCTGCGCCAGGATCAGTGCCACGGCGGCGTGCAGAACCCAGCGCGCCCCAGGTCGCCACGCTCCCAGCCGCCGAATCACCGGTGCGACTGTACGTGTCGGTATGGTGGTCCGGTGCGAACACTGGTCACCGGGGCAGCTGGCTTCATCGGATCGACGCTGGTAGATCGACTGCTCGCGGATGGGCATACCGTCATCGGCCTCGACGACCTCAGCTCGGGCAGCAGTACCAATATCGTTGGCGCTGAGCGCCACGACACCTACGAGTTCGCCAAGGCCGACATCGTCGACGCCGATCTGATCGACCTGTTCGCCGAAACCCAGCCCGAGGTGATCTTCCATCTGGCGGCCCAGATATCGGTGAGCCGTTCGGTCACCGACGCGCAGTTCGACTCGAGCGTCAACGTCGTCGGCACGGTGCGGCTCGCGGAGGCCGCCCGCAAGACCGGGGTGCGCAAGATCGTCCACACGTCCTCCGGCGGTTCCATCTACGGAACGCCGCCGGTCTACCCGACCGACGAGAACGTCCCGGTCAACCCGTCGTCGCCGTATGCAGCCAGCAAGGTGTGCGGCGAGGTGTACCTCAACATGTTCCGCAACCTGTACGACCTGGACTGCTCGCACATCGCGCCTGCCAACGTCTACGGGCCACGGCAGGATCCGCACGGCGAGGCCGGTGTCGTCGCGATCTTCGCCAAGGCGCTGCTGGCAGGCAAGCCGACCAAGATCTTCGGTGACGGCTCCGACACCAGGGACTACGTGTTCGTCGACGACGTCGTGGACGCCTTCGTGCGGGCCAGCGGCGAGGCGGGCAGTGGCCTGCGCTTCAACGCGGGCACCACGATCGAGACGTCGACGCGCGCCCTACACACGGCCGTCGCCGCCGCCGCTGGCTCGCCCGACGAGCCCGAGCTGCACCCGCCCCGGCTCGGCGACCTGCGGCGGTCTTGTCTGGACATCGGCCGCGCCACCGAGGTCCTCGGCTGGACTCCGAAGGTTCCGCTGGCCGAGGGCATCGACCGCACGGTGGCGTTCTTCCGCGACCAGCTCGCCTGACCCCGGTGACTTCGGCGCGTTTCCGTTCGCTGAGCGACCGTTTACGCGCCGAAATCGCTACTTGGGGGAGGGTTCCCTGGCGCCTTCCAGCGCGACCGCCCGAGCCAGCTGTGCGTACCGCAGCTCCAAGTCCTTGAACCGCATGTAGGTGCTGATGGTGGTGAACAGGAACGCCACGATCAGCGCGTATTCCAGCAGGTCGGCGCCGCGGTCGACCCCGAGCCAGTTCGCCACCACGGTCGTGTCGTCGGGGCGGACGATCGCGTACACCGCCGCCAGGACGAACAGCACGTAGCCGATCTTCACCCACGCCTTCGCCTGCGCGCTGCGCCTGGACCGCAGCAGGTAGACCAGGACCCCCAGCACGGCCGCGATCAGCAGGACCTGAATCCAGTTCATCTGCGCATCCTCTTTCGCAGCAGCCCGTCGAAGATGATGTTGACACCGTTGACCAACGGCTGACCCTTCGACATCGAATAGTCGGTGTACAGGATTTCGACGGGTTCTTCGGCCACCCGCCAACCATTCTCGACGATCAAGGCCACGATCTCACTGGCGTGCGCCATGCCGCTCATCGTCAGGTTCAGCCCGTCGGCCACTGCCTTGTCGAACACCCGCAACCCGTTGTGCGCATCGGTCAGCCCGAGCTTGCGACTGGCGGGGCTGAGCTTCGCGATCAGGGGAAAGACAAGGCGGCGCAGGGTCGGCATGTTGTTCGGGGTGCCGTCGGCGAAGCGCGTCCCCACCACGATGTCGAGCTCCTCCGTGCGGAGGCGGTCGATCATCCTGATCACGTCGGCGATGCGGTGTTGACCGTCGGCGTCGAACGTCGCGAACACCGCCGCACCCGGCCGGCTGCGCGCGTACTCGACACCGGTCTGAATCGCCGCGCCCTGGCCGAGGTTGACGGGGTGGCGCACGACGTGGGCTCCGGCCCGCCAGGCCTGCTCGGCGGTGTCGTCGCGGCTGCCGTCGTCGACGCACACCACGTTGTCGAAGGTCGAGCGAACGTCACCGACGACGTCGGAGATGACGGTCGCCTCGTTGAAGGCGGGGATGACGATCCACACGTCGCGCATGTCAATGCCGATCAAGATACCCGCTCGGTGCAGGCACCCTTGCGAGCGCAATCAGATGGACCGCGATTCCGGCCAACGGCCCGCACAGCAGCGCCACCACGGTGCGGGTCTCCAGCGTCCACGGCGCCAGCAGCAGCAGGGTCGACGCCAGCGTCGCACTGATCCACCCGACGGCGTAGGCCCTGTGCAGTGCCGCGGCGACCGTCGCGGCGCCGGTGAGCGTCAGCACCGCGATCATCACCGCCGCCGCGGTGAACCAGGCCAGCAGCGCGCCGCCCAACTGGTAGTCGGGACCGAATGCCGTCCGCAGCAGCCACGGGCCGAGAAGCCCCGCGACCAGGACGGCGGCACCGCCGAGCACCGCCAACGCCGCCACCGGAACCACCAGCGACCGCAGGCGCCGGTCGCGCTGGTCGACGAAGTGTGCGATCAGGTTTCCCTGCATCGCGGTCAGGGGCACCAGCAGCGGGGCCCGGGTCAGCGTCACCGCGAGGATGACGACGCCCCCCGCCGCGCCGAGATCCGCCGACGTGGCCTTCAGCAGGACCGGGAAACCCATGATGAGGATCGCGCTGGCGCCTGCCGCCGCGATGGAGTGCGACGCACCGCGCAGGAACACCGCCGTCGTGCCGGGGGTGGCGAGCCGGGCCGCGGCGCGGGACGACGGCGAGGCCAGTAGGAGCAGGAGCCACGCGATCGCGCCGGCGACGGTGGCCCAGAGGTACCCGACCAGACCCCAGCCGACCAAGAACGTCGTCGTCGCCACGGTCACCCGCATGGCGGCGTCGCCGACAATGAGCGTTCCGTACTGCGACCAGCGGTCGACCCCGGCGAGCATGCCGAGCAGGGTCGCGTGCACGCAGAACCCGGCGACCCCCGCCGCCAGCAGTGCCACGCTCAGCGCCTGCGACTCGGTGAAGACGTGCCAGGACCACAGCGGCGACGTGCCCGCTATCGCCACCGCCGACAGCACGCCGACGACCGCCGCGACGCGCATCGGGCTCGAGCGCGGCTCGGGCACCCGCACCAGCGTCCTGGCTTGCCGGACCTCGCGGGTGGATTCCTGAAGCAGACCGTTGGCGGCGCCCGCGAAGAGTCCGAACGCCCCCCAGAACACCGCGAACACCGAGAAGCCGGCCGGTTCCAGGTCGCGGGCCGCGAGGTAGAGCACCGCGTACCCGCAGATGGCGCTGACGACGGTGGCCGCGCCGACCCGAACGACGCTGCTTCGGGTGACGGGCCCCTGGGTCGGGACGGCCGCGCCGTCGGTCACAGGTCGGGGACGTCCGTCGAGTAGAGCCACGCCTGCCACAGGGGACGCAGCGATTCGTCGGCGTAGTTGGCGGCCAAGCCGGTGAAGTCGTCGGTGACGGCGGTGCTGTGCCGGTGCCGAGTCGTCCAGTCCTGCAACAGCTTGAAGAAGTTCTCGTCGCCGATGACGCCCCGCAGCGCGTGCAGGGTGAGGGCGCCGCGCTTGTAGACCCGGTCGTCGAACATGTCGCGCGGACCTGGGTCGGAGAGCAACAGGTCCTGCGCCGAATGGCGCAACCGGTGGTGGTAGTGGTGCGCGTGCTCGGCGGCGGTGCGTCCGCCGGATTCCTCCGACCAGAGCCACTCGGCGTAGCAGGCGAAGCCCTCGTGCAGCCAGATGTCGCGCCAGCGCCGTGCGGTGACGGAGTTGCCGAACCACTGGTGGGCCAACTCGTGGGCGATCAGCCGCTCCGCGCCGCGATCACCGTCGCAGTGGTTGGCACCGAAGATCGAAATACCTTGCGCCTCAAGTGGAATCTCGAGATCGTCGTCGGTGACGACGACGGTGTACCCGTTCGACAACGGGTACGGCCCGAACAGCTTGACGAAGAGCTTCATCATGTGGGTCTGGCGCCCGAAGTCGTGTTCAAAGTGCTTGCGCAACCGTTGCGGCAGAACGGCATTCATCGGCACCGGATGCTTGGCGATGCGGTGCTGTTCGTACTGGCCGATCTGCAGCGTGACGAGGTAGGTCGAGGTGGGCTCGGGCTGCTCGTACGTCCACGTCGTCATCGCGGCCCTGGTGCGGCGGGACTCCAACTTGCCGTTGGCCAACGCGTAGTACGGGTTCTCACACGTGATCGCGATGCGATAGCTCGCCTTGCTGCTGGGATGGTCGTCGCACGGGAACCAGGACGCCGCCCCGTTGGGCTGGCCGGCGACCAGCGCGCCGCTGGTCAGTTCCTCGAATCCGACGTCGCCCCACAGGGATCGGATGGGTTTGGGGGTGCCGGAGTAGCGCACGGTGATCGACAGCGCCGCCCCTGCGGGCAGGGGCGTGGCCAGCGCGACGTTGAGCTTGCCGCGGGTGCGGCCGAAGTTCGCGGGCCGGTGGCCGTTGATCGACACCTTCGACACCGCAAGGGCGTCGGACAGGTCGAGGCTGAACGTTCGCAGCGAGGCGAGCGTCACCGCGGTGATGGTGGCGGTGCCTGCGAGCCGGTTGATGTTGACCTTGTACTCGACGTCGAGTTCGTACCGCGAGACCCGGTAGCCGAAGTTGCCGTTGGTGGGCAGGTATGGGTCGATGACCGGTGGGGTGCCCTTCTGCGCCTTCTTGAAACCTCGCGTCACGCGGCACTCTTCGCGGACTTGGCGGACGAGCCGCCACGCTTCTTGCGCTTCGGACCCCACGGCGCGATCGGGTTGCCCTGCCACCGCGTCGACGGAGGGACCTCGTCGCCGCGCATGACCAGCGAGGCGGGGCCGACGGTCGCGCCCGCGCCGATCTTCGCGGCGGGCAGTGCCACGCAATGCGGTCCGAGCGTCGCACCCGCCTCGAGGGTGACGGTGTCCAGGCGCATGATCCGGTCGTGGAAGAGGTGGGTCTGCACGACGCAGCCGCGGCTCACCGTCGCCCCGTCGCCGACGGTGACGAGGTCGGCCTCCGGCAGCCAGTACGTCTCGCACCAGACGCCCCGACCGATCTTGGCGCCCAAGGCCCGCAGCCACAGGTTCATCACCGGTGTCCCGCTGGCAGCCCTGGCGAACCACGGCGCGGCAACGGTTTCGACGAACGTGTCGGAGACCTCGTTGCGCCACACGAACGAGGACCACAGCGGATGTTCCTTGGCCTCGATACGCCCCACCCACAGCCACTTGGCCAGGACGGCGATGCCGCCTGCCACCGCGCCGACGACGATGAGGACCAGCCCGCAGGCGAAAGACGTCAACACCCAGCCGAACTCGGTCGCCAGGGCTTGCAGCGCAGCGAGCATGGCGACGCCGATCGCAAAGGTGACGACCATCGGCAGCAACCGGCAGGTTTCGACCATGCCGCGCATCATCTTCAGCTTGCGCGACGGCTCGAAGGTGCGAAGGGCGTCGGCCGCGGTCGGTTGTCTGCGCAGCCGGACCGGAGGACTTCCGAGCCACGACGAGCCGGCCTTGGCCTTGTGGGGCGTCGCGCTGAGGACGGCGACGAGGCCGTCGTCGGGCACGCGCCTGCCCGGTTGGGTGATGCCGGAGTTGCCGAGGAACGCACGCTTGCCGATGGTCGCGGTGGCGACGTGAATCCACCCGCCGCCGAGTTCGTAGGACGCGACCATGGTGTCGTCGGCCAGGAAGGCGCCGTCTTCGACGACGGTGAACTTCGGCGTCATCAGCGTGGTCGAGATCTCGGTGCCCTTGCCGATCTTGGCGCCCAACAAGCGCATCCAGCCCGGTGTCAGCAGGCTCGCGTAAATGGGGAAGAGGTAGTTGCGCGCGGCGTCCATCAGCCGCTCGGTGGTCCACAACTGCCAGCCCACCCTGCTGCGCACGGGGTGGTAACCCTCGCGCAGGCCGAGCGACATCAACCGGACGCCGAGCACCGTCAGCAGGGCGTAGAGGAACACCGCGACGGCGGTCGCGACGGGCGTCCACGCCAGCGCGGGCCAGATCGCGTCACCCAGCGACGCAGTGTCGCGGATGGCCCACCCCACCACCGCGAGACCCGCGCCGAGTGCGAGCAGCGGGACGGCGCCGAGCAGGATCGACGTCACGCCGAACATCGCCACCCAGAGCGGCGCGCGCGGGGGCCGCTCGTCGGGCCATGGATGGCGCGCCTTGCCGGACTTCATGGCAGGCGAACCCTTCCAGTACTGCCCGGCCTTGACCTTGCCCACCACTCCGGATCCCGGTGCGACGTCGGCGTTCTTGCCGACGACGGCACCGGGCAGCAGCGTGGTCCGCGCGCCGACGGTGGCGTCGTTGCCGACGGTGATCTCGCCGACGTGGAAGAGGTCGCCGTCGATCCAATGTCCGGTGAGGTCCACCTCCGGCTCGATGGAGCATCGGTGGCCAAGGGTCAGCATGCCGGTCACCGGCGGGGCCGAGTGCAGGTCGACGCCCTTGCCGACCCTGTTGCCGAGCGCCCGGGCGTAATACACCAACCATGGTGCGCCCGCGAGGTTTTCGGCACCGCTCGCTTCACCCAGCCGTTCGGCGAGCCACACCCTCAGGTGCACCGAACCGCCGCGGCGGTAGGTGCCCGGCGCCAGGCTGCCGATCAGGATGCGTGCGCCGATCACCGCAATGGCCATCCGGCCAATGGGGGTGACGAAGAGGACGAAGCCCGTCAGCAGCAGCCACCAGTCGACCGGCGCCGCCCACGACACCAACTGCCATCGAGCCGCGATGTCGTTGAGCAGCGCCAGCCACACCACCCACTGCATGCCGGCCAGCGTGGACAGCGGCACCGACGCCGCGATCTGCGCCAGCTCCGTCGCCCTGGAAACCGGTGCGACGACGCGGGTCTCGACGGCGACCGGGGGGTCGAGCTCGTCGAGGTAGCCCGCCAGCGAGCCGAGCCGGGGATGGTCGTAGAGGTCGGCGACCGTCACCTCCGGGTACCGCGCGCGCAGTGCGGCCACCAGTTGCGCCGCCGACAGCGAACCGCCGCCGAGGGCGAAGAAGTCCTCTTCGGGCCCGGCCACCGGGGCCGCGAGCACGTCGCGCCACAGGCCTGCCACCCAGCCTGTGGTGCCGGCGAGGTCGGGGTTGACGGCGTCGTCGGCGGAGTCGTTCAGGGGCCAGGGGAGTGCGTTGCGGTCGACCTTGCCCGACGTTCTGGTCGGAAGTTCTTCGAGCAGAACGAGTCTGGGCACCAGCGCCGCGGGCAGCGACTCGGCCAGCGCGACGCGGGCCGCCGCCAGGTCGAAGTTGGGGTCGGCGCTGGCGACGTAACCGACCAACAGGGGCGTGCCGCTTGCGGTCTTCCGCACTGCTGCCGCACCGCCACTGACGCCGGGCAGGTTCATCAGGGCCGAGTCGACCTCGCCGAGCTCGATGCGTCGTCCGCCGACCTTCACCTGGTCGTCGGCGCGGCCCTGGAAGTACAGTCCGTCGGACTCCAGCCGGACCAGGTCACCGCTGCGGTAGGCGCGCGACCACCCGAGAGTCGGCATCGGCGCGTACTTCTCGGCGTCCTTGTCGGGATCGAGGTAGCGGGCCAGTCCGACCCCACCGATCACCAGCTCGCCGATCTCGCCGATGGCGACGGGGTTGCCGTCCTTGTCGACGACGGCCAGGTCCCAGCCCACCAGCGGTAGCCCGATGCTGACGGGGCCCGTGCCCTCCAGCTTCGCCAGGCACGCCACCACGGTCGCCTCGGTGGGGCCGTAGGTATTCCACACCTCGCGGCCCTCGACGGCCAGCCGGTCGGCGAGTTCGGGAGGGCAGGCCTCGCCGCCGAAGATCAGCAGCCGCACCGCTTCGAGGGCCTCGGCGGGCCACAGTGCTGCCAGCGTCGGAACCGTCGAGACGACGGTGATGTCGCGCGACACCAGCCACGGACCAAGGTCCATCCCGCTTCGGACCAGGGATCGTGGGGCGGGCACCAGGCACGCGCCGTATCGCCACGCCAGCCACATCTCTTCACACGACGCGTCGAACGCGACGGACAGCCCCGCGAGGACCCGGTCGCCAGGGCCGATCGGGTTGTCCTGAAGGAAGGCCTCCGCCTCGGCGTCGACGAACGCGGCGGCGTTGCGGTGGGTCACCGCGACGCCCTTGGGGGTGCCGGTGGAACCGGAGGTGAAGATGATCCACGCGTCGTCGCGTGGCATGGGGTGTCCGGCGCGCCATCCGCGCGACGAGCCGGGGCCGCGAACCAGCCCAAGGTCGGTGATGATGGCGACGACGCCGGCCTCGCCGAACACCAGGTCGGCCCGCTCCTGAGGATCGTCGGCGTCGACCGGTACGTAGGCCGCGCCGGTGGCCAGGGCCGACAGGATGGCGACGTAGAGCGCGTAGCTGCCCGACGGCATCCGGATACCGATGCGGTCGCCACGACCGATACCCCGCGCGGCCAGCCAGGCCACGCTCTCCTCGACGTCGGCGATCAGCTCGGCGTACGTCAGCTGCACCTCGCCGTCGTCGAGTGCAGGTGCGTCGGGATGGCGGGCGGCGGTGGCCTGCAGGATGTCGATGAGCGTCCGCGATTCCGGTGCCCGCTCCGACAACAGGTACTGCGCGGGGATGTCCGGCCGAGCGTCCGTTGTCACGGGTACAAACTACTAAGCCCGACCCCGTCTTCCACGCCGCGCCACGTCATCGCACTCGATACCGATGGATTCCGCGTGATTGCAACCATCGCGCGTCGTCGACTACACGTCTAACCTCGCGGAGGTGCGGCTATTCGTGGTAGACGGGGCTGAAGACAACTGGAGTGAACTGACGGCCGGCGGTGACCCCACCGTGCGGTTGGCGGCTTCCGACCTGCAGCGGGCCCAACGTGGCCGCGCGCGGATCCGGTCCGACCGCGGCGAGGTGGAGGTGATCCTCGACGTCACGGTCGCCGTGGCGCCCGACTTCCGCTCCGTCCGGGAGTTGGCGGTCATCGACGACGGAACCCTGCGCTATGCGGGCACGGTCGACGGGCTGGCCGGATTGATCCACGACATCGAGGTGGCAGGCGTCGCCGACGGCGTCACCCTCATCGCGGCATCGCCGCGCGTCGACCTGCGGGAGTTGGGTCGCGACGTGTTGCAGCGGCTGGCCGTGTGGGGCCGGAAGTCGGCCTGACGCCCGCCACCGCTAATGCAACACCTGCATTAGTCGGTGCTACATCGGTCTTGGACATGAATCGATCCGGGACCTAGCGTTGGAGGCGTGACACAGACGGCTGAGCCCACTCTCCAGGGACAGATGATCATCGCCGGCGAACTCGTCGCAGGCGGCGGCACCGAGATCCGCGCCTTCGACCCACTCGCCGGTACCGAACTCGAACCCGCATACCGATACGGCGACGACAGCCACGTCGAGCGGGCCTGCGCGGCCGCGGCCGCCGCCTTCGGCGAATACCGCGCCACCACCTCCGAGCGCCGCGCCGCCTTCCTCGAGCGGATCGCCGAGAACATCGAAGCGCTGCGCGACGCGTTGGTCGCCAGGGCGACCGCCGAGACCGGCCTGCCGACGGCGCGCATCACCGGCGAGGTCGGCCGCACCACAGGTCAGCTCCGACTGTTCGCCGAAGTGCTGCGCGAGGGCAGCTGGAACGGCGCCCGCATCGATCCCGCCCTGCCCGATCGTGCCCCGCTGCCGCGTCCCGACATCCGCCAGCGCGCCGTACCGCTCGGCCCCGTCGCCGTGTTCGGCGCCAGCAACTTCCCGCTCGCCTTCTCGGTAGCCGGCGGCGACACCGCGTCGGCGCTGGCGGCGGGTTGCCCCGTCGTCGTCAAGGCGCACGACGCCCATCCCGGCACCTCCGAACTCGTCGGCCGCGCCATCGCCGAGGCCGTCGCGGACTCCGGGCTGCCAGCCGGAACCTTCTCGATGCTGTTCGGGTCCGGCCCCGGGCTCGGCACCGCACTGGTCACCGACCCGCGGGTCAAGGCGGTCGGCTTCACCGGATCCCGTTTCGCGGGAATGGCTCTCGCCGCCGCCGCCGCCGGACGCCAGGAGCCCATCCCGGTCTACGCCGAGATGAGCTCGATCAACCCCGTCTTCCTGCTCGACGGGGCGCTGGCCACCCGCGCAGCCGAACTCGGCAGCGCGTTCGTCGCCTCCCTGACGATGGGATCGGGCCAGTTCTGCACGAACCCCGGCCTGGTCATCGCCATTGACGGGCCCAACCTCGACACCTTCGTCGCGGCCGCCAAGGACGCCGTCGGGCAAGCGCAGGCGACGCCGATGCTGACACCCAACATCGCAGCCAACTACGCAAAGGGCGTCACCGCGCTCGACGCCGACGCCGACCTCGTCGTGCGTGGAGCGCCCGGCGACGAACGCACGACCTGCCAGGCCGCCCTGTTCAGTACCGACGCCACCACCTTCCGAGGCTCCGAAGCGCTCCAAGCCGAGGTGTTCGGTGCCTCCAGCGTCGTCGTGCGGTGCGCCGACGTCGCCGAAATGGCCTCCGTCATCAACGGTCTCGAAGGTCAGCTGACGGCAACCCTGCACGTCGACGACTCCGACCACGACCAGGCCGCCGAGCTGCTACCGCTGCTCGAGCTGAAGGTCGGGCGCATCCTGTTCAACGGCTGGCCGACGGGTGTCGAGGTTTGCCACGCCATGGTCCACGGTGGACCGTCACCCGCCACCTCCGACTCCCGCACCACCTCCGTCGGAGGCCGCGCAATCGAGCGGTTCCTGCGACCCGTGTGCTACCAGAACGTGCCGAAGGCGTTGCTGCCCAGTGCCATTGCCGACGGGAACCCCGACGGACTGTGGCGCCGCATCGACGGCCAACTCACCCAAGACTGATCGAATCACCCTGCGACCAAGGAGTCACGACATGCTGGACGGCGTACTGTTCTTTCCCGTCACCCCCTTCGACGACAACGGCGAGGTCGACCTGACACGGCTCGCCGAGCACGTCGCCAAGGGCGTCGACGCCGGTCCCGGTGGCGTCTTCATCGCTTGTGGCACAGGCGAATTCCATGCACTGGAAGCCGTCGAGTTCGCCGGCATCGTGCGCACCGCGGTCGAGGCGACAGGTGGACGGGTGCCGGTCTACGCAGGCGCAGGCGGCTCGGTGGCCCAGGCCAAGATCTTCGCGAAGGCGGCAGCCGCCGCGGGTGCCGACGGCCTGCTGTTGCTGCCGCCGTATCTGGTCACCATGCCCCAGCGCGGGCTCGTCGACTACACCCGCGAGGTCGCGGGCGCCACGGACCTTCCGGTGATCGTCTACAACCGGGGCAACGCGCGCTACTCGGAGGCCTCGGCCATCGAGGTCGCCCACTTCCCGAACGTGGTCGGTTTCAAGGACGGAACGGGTGACGTCGACATGGTCGCCCGCATCGTTCGCGCCGTCACCGACGCACTCGAACCCACCGGCAAGCCGTTCCAGTTCTTCAACGGTCTGCCCACCGCAGAGGTTTCTCAGCAGGCCTACCGCGCGATCGGCGTCACGCTGTACTCGTCGGCCACCTTCGCGTTCGCACCGGAACTCGCGCTCGCGTTCTACGAGGCGCTTGAGCGCGACGACGAGGCTCTGATCGCGGCGCTGCTGCGGGACTTCTTCCACCCCCTGGTTCGGTTGCGCGACACCGTGCCCGGTTACGCGGTGTCGCTGATCAAGGCGGGCGTGACCATGGAAGGCGTTGCAGCAGGCCCGGTTCGGCCGCCACTGATCATGCCGTCGCCCGAGGACCGTGACACCCTGGCCGACATCATCGCGGCCGGGCGCGCCGCGATCGCAGGCGAGCTCGCGGTCGTCAGCTGATGGCCCTGATCACCGGCGCCCGCATCACGCCGGTGGCCTTCGCCGACCCGCCGCTGCTCAACACCGTCGGCGTCCACCAGCCGTTTGCCCTGCGCGCGATCATCCAGCTGGACACTGATTCCGGCCTCGTCGGCCTGGGGGAGACCTACGCCGACACCCGCCATCTGGCGCGGCTCGAGGCCGCCGCCGAGGCCATCGTCGGCCTGGACGTGTTCGCGCTCAACGTCATTCGCGCCACCATTGCGCAACGTTTGGCGGGCGACGACGCTGCCGTCGGCACGGCGGGGATGATCACCTCCGCCAGCGCCGTCGACCAGGTGTTCTCGCCGTTCGAGGTGGCCTGCCTGGACGTCCAGGGCCACCTCACCGGCCGACCGGTCTCGGACCTGCTCGGCGGCAAGGTCCGCGACGAGGTTCCGTTCAGCGCCTACCTCTTCTACAAGTGGGCGGCCCATCCTGGTGGCGAACCCGACGCGTGGGGCGAGGCGCTCGACCCGGGCGGAATCGTCGCCCAGGCCACCCGCATGATCGACGAATACGGCTTCACCGCAATAAAACTCAAGGGCGGCGTTTTTCCTCCCGACGAGGAGATGAAGGCCGTCGAGGCGCTCCGCGAGGCGTTCCCCAACCATCCGCTGCGGCTCGACCCCAATGCCGCGTGGACGCCCCAGACGTCGGTCAAGGTGGCCGCAGGCCTGGCCGGCGTGCTGGAGTATCTGGAGGACCCGACGCCGGGCCTCGACGGGATGGCCGAGGTCGCCGCGCAGTCGCCGATGCCGTTGGCCACCAACATGTGCGTGGTCGCGTTCGATCAACTCGCGCCGTCCGTCGCGAAGGACTCCGTGAAGGTGGTGCTCTCCGATCACCATTACTGGGGCGGGCTGCACCGATCGAGACTGTTGGCAGGCATTTGCGACACCTTCGGGCTCGGTCTGTCGATGCACTCCAACTCCCATCTGGGCATCAGCTTGGCGGCGATGGTGCACCTCGCGGGCGCCACCCCAAATCTGAGCTACGCCTGCGACACCCACTGGCCGTGGAAGACAGAGGAGGTCGTGAAGGCCGGGGCGCTTGAGTTCCGAGACGGTGCGGTGGCAGTGCCGACCACTCCGGGCCTCGGCGTGGAGATCGACGACGACGCCCTCGGTGCGCTGCACGAGCAGTACCTGCGGTGCGGGATCCGGGACCGCGACGACACCGGCTACATGCGGAGCATCAACCCCGAATTCGAGAACACCAAGCCGCGCTGGTAGTTACACTGATACCCGAATCGGCGTTCATCTGCCGCGGGTAATACTGGGAGCGCATCGGAGTTCACCCTGTTTTCACTGGCGAGGCTGTCCTGCTTCATCGCCGTTGCCGAGGAGCTTCACTTCGGTCGCGCTGCCGAGCGCCTGCACATGACGCAGCCGCCGCTGAGCAGACAGATTCAGCAGCTCGAATCCGAACTCGGAGTGCAACTCGTCGACCGCACCACCCGGTCGGTGACCCTCACTCCGGCAGGAATCGCGTTCCTTCCCGACGCCCGCCGGATCCTGCAACTGGCCGAGGGCGCCGCGATGACCGTGAAGCGCGTCCCGGCCGGGGACCTCGGCACGGTGGTCGTCGGATTTACCGCCGCCTCGGCGCACGCGGTCCTGCCGCGGCTGCTCGAACGTGCCCGAGACGAACTTCCCGACGTGAAACTCGATCTGCGCGAGATGGTTTCGGCCGTTCAGCTCGAGGCCCTGATGGCCGGCGAGATCGACCTGGGCATGGTCCGGCCACCGGTGAAGCGGCCGGGGATCGTGTCCCGGCCGCTCCTGCACGAGCAGCTCGTCGCGGCTCTGCCTGCGCAACACCCACTGGCCAACCTGCCCCGGCAGCTGACGCTCAACGACCTCGACGGCCAAGACGTCATCATGTACTCACCGGTGCAGGCGCGGTACTTCAACGACCTTCTGATCAGCACGTTCACCATCGCCGGTGCCACGCCGCGCTACGTCCAGTACGTCACGCAGGTGCACACGATGCTGGTGCTGGTCCGCTCGGGCATCGGGATTGCCCTGGTGCCTGCGTCAGCGGCGACGTTGCATCCCGTCGGGGTGGCGTTC
>Ga0247732_10000215_pt1 | contig 35521 bp, 53 predicted proteins | sample UWRJL163409C2_FD_180940 | JGI IMG/M metagenome (GOLD analysis project Ga0247732, IMG submission 180940) | Plant litter microbial communities from Arlington Agricultural Research Station in Wisconsin, United States - UWRJ-L163-409C-2 | ecosystem: Environmental > Terrestrial > Plant litter >...
AGCCGCGATGATCGCCATAGCCCCAAGCATGGTGGTGAGACCCTTAGCGATTGCACCCCAACTCATAGAGCCAAGTTCCTGTAAAGCGTCCGCTACCTTACCAAGCGAAAGGGCTACAATAAGAACTCCTGCGGCAGCCAAAGGCGCCGTCGGTGGAATAAGCATTAGTGACGCTACGGCAATAGCCATAGCTCCGGCCATGGTGGTAAGGCCTCGACCAATTTCGTCCCAGGACAAACCGGCCATGTCTGACACTGCGCTTGCTAGGATTTTAATCCCTGCAGCCAGCAATAGAAGACCAGCGCCTTGAAGAATTCCACCCTTGTTAGCGTCAGCAAACTTAGTAAACAGGCCTAGCGAAGCCAATATAGCCCCAACGCCTATAAGACCCTTACTAAGATCTTCCCAGCTTAATCCGGAAAGATCGCTAACAGCACTTACTAGAACTTTAATCCCTGCTGCGAGAACAAGAAGTCCAAGTCCCGTAGATATCATCCTTCCGGGGTTGCCCATCAGTTGAGACACAGCGACTAGAGATCCGAGAAGGACCGTAGTCCCCGTCAATCCCTTTGCAAGCTCTTCCCAATCGAGAGAAGAGAGTTTCTCAACGGCTGACGCAAGAACATTCACTGCTACCGCAAGAAGAATCATGGATGCAGCAACAAACGGCATCTTAGCAAATCCAGTAAAACTCGAGAACTTCTCGAAAATGAGCATGGCGCCCATAAGATTTGTGAAGATGTATGTGATTGCTGCCCCGGATCGAATAAGTCCTTCTTGGTCAATCCGAGAAAGCTTATCCATTGCAACCGCAAGAATAAGAACTGCTGCGGCAATCTGCAGTAGAGTTGCCGCTCGTAGCGTATTCTGCATAGCTCCAAGTGCGCCAGTAATATTCTCAAACCCATCACTGATGGTGTCCAGAATTCCACCCGCGCCTCCGCCACCAATGAGATTTCTCAACATCAGAGCAATAGCAGCAAAGATACCTGTGTTGACGCCCGCGAGAACATCCTTAAAGTCGATGTTGCTAAGCATCGAAGAAATATCGACGCCGAGTTTGGAGAAGAAACCATTAACCCATCGTCCGAACGTCTGCATCTTACCCCATACTACGGTAAGAATGCTTGCTACTTTATCCCATGCGGTAGATGCGAGAGTACCAATCTTTGCCAAGGGGGAAAGATTAACATCAATATCAGCAGCCTTACCGGCGAGCATCCCTATGAACCCGACGATACCCTTAATAAGCTTGATTGGTACAGCAAGGACTTTACCCAAGCCTTGGAAGAAGGTGCGAAGACCTTCGCCATTCTTTACCGCATCGCGCATTCTAACTGCGAAATCGCCAACACGTCCTGTAAATTCGAGGAACCCACCAGAACCGTCAGTAGCAACGCCGAGCAATCCAAGAATAGTTTTAGTGAATTCCTTGAGAATCATCCATCCGATGTCCACAACTGCAAAGAAACCAGCGAAGGTTCGCTTAAGATTGTTTGCGGTTGTCCCTCCTATTTTGAGGTTCTGAGTGAACCTTTCAATGGATTTAGACATATCGGCCAGTTGCTTACCGGTGGTTGCCGGGAAAATCTGTCGGAAAGCATCTCGGATAGGCTTTACCACCGCTAACAGCGCGTTAAACGAATTACTGATGGCGTTGATAAGTGCGGTTCGACCACCAAGGGCCTTCCAATCAGCAAGAACCTTATTTCGCGCATCGGCAGAAGCACCAATGAAACCACCGATAGAATTGCTGACGTTGGTGAACAAAGTCTTAGCTTCAGGGAAATCACCAAAGATAGTCTTCCAGGTTTGGGACCAACCAGAACCTGCGGACTCCTTAAGAGTCCCCATAAGCTGAGAGAGAGTCTTAACTTCGGTGGCAGCAGCCTTAGCCGTTGCTGCCTGCGCCTGAATAGCCCGGATCTGCGCCTTATCGAAACCCATAGCGGCCAGTTCAGCGTCTTTAAGATCGCCGGTGAACTGCGCCAAGGTCTTGGTTAGAACCTCAGATGTTAGCCATGATTCCTGACCAGGCTTAGCAGTGATTGATTCGCGGAAGGACTTACCCTCAATCGAGACGTTCTTCATTGCCCCCTTAAGCTTAACTGCGCCCTTATCGAGAGTCCCCATCTTCTCGGCGGTCAGAGCCAGAGCTCGCTGGAATACGGTACCGCCCATACCTGCATTAACAACCGAGTTCCAGTCCTCGAGTGAAACGCGCCCAGAGGAAATAGCTTGGGACAACTGATACATAGCCCCAGAAGCCTGCTGCGAGTTTGACCCCGATAATGCTGCTAGGTTAGCAATACCCTTAATGGCGGAAGCAGCAGGCTTAAGCCCAACGCCCGCTGCGGTGAACGTACCAATGTTTTTCGCCATCTCGGCGAAGTTGTAAATCGTCTGGTCCGAGTAATGGTTGAGCTCATCCAGAATATTGGTAACATCTTTGAGTTTTACACCCGAGGCCTGAGTGTTAGCCAGAATAGTCTGGATCGAGTTCATATTCAACTCGTACTCGCGGAAACCTTGCATGATTGGTTCCACGGTCAACGACTTGACTAGGTTCTGCCCTGCAAATACGGCTTGATTGGTGATGTTAGAGAGCGCAGCCATTCCAACAACGCCCATCGTCTTAAAGCGATCCGAAATATGCTGAACATTCTCGGCAAGCTTGGACAAGTGGGTCGACTGTCGTTGAGCAGCGGCGCCAACACCCTCTAGGCCTTTGGTGCCCTCCGACATCTTCATCTTCTGATTAAATTGTTCGAGTTTCTGAAGACTCTTATCGATTCCGGCCAGGAACTGTTCGCCCTGGAACTTCATTGATACGACGCGTTCTTCGATGGTGGTCATGCGGAGGTCACCGCCTTTCGTACGTTCTTCTCAATAAGGTCAAATATGGGTTTTATTGCAGGGTTGATATAGTCTCGTCCCTGAATATAACCGCCGGTCCCGGTAGCGTATCCGTACTGAAGCATGATAGCTACCGGGAAGCCATTTTCGACGTCGGAGTTAGTCCATGTAATTGTATAATTTCCACCGGCTGACGTTACAACATAATTCCATGAGTTAGCAGCTAACCCGGATTCGATGGGCGAAGCACGCTCTAAAGCGGCAACACCCGCTCGACCCTGACTTTCCAGTATAGATCTAATGTTTAATCTGGAAAGATTACGAAGATATGACTGCGTCCTCTTAAAGGAGCCATTACTCGACATGGACAACATATAAGGCTCCTTTCAAGAATTAGATTGTATTGTTAGAAACGGCGAGCCACTCGAAAACGGGTGGCGTACAAACCCGATCCGGACAACGAAGAAGCACCGCCGGTCTTCGAGAAGGAAGGACCATCGGGAGTCTTTCGGCTAGACACAAACAGGGGGTCACCCTCAGTGCTAAGACCAATATAGATTCCTACGTGGTCAATTTGACCCGACGTAGCTTCCCCCGAATCGGCGTCAAATCCCACAACATCTCCTGGTTGTAGATTAGCGATGTCAGTGGGCGAAGGCGTTGTGTCTGGTACGTTCGGAATAAGCTCAACGCCGAGAGACGTAGTAGCCATTTGACTATACGAAACCTTAGTGAGATTTACCCCATCGCCTACGGTGACGCTTGAATGCAGGAGGCCTAGGCCGAGACCCATAGGGCCGTATACCATTCGAACAAATCCTGAACAATCAAGCGCACCGAGCTGAGATTCTTCATTAGTATCGATGCCACCGGAACCGTAGTCCCAGTCAACCCCCATATAATCATTAAAATCAGAACCTTCGATTCGAGAGCCATCGAAAGTTGCAGGATCTGAGCCTAGTGGACCATAGTGAGAGTCGCCGCGAACCTTAACTCCATGCTCATCGAACTGAGCTGCTGCTCCGGGCATAAACTGCATGAAAATATCGTACATGTCTTCTGGGGCTGACGACTTTGCTCGGACGGCCAACCAAGGAAGATCGATTGGGCCGTTTGGATCATGTGGGGAAGGAAGCATATACACCCGACTGCGAGTCACCACGGTGGTGGGGTTGACTACGGTTCCTTCGGCAGTGAAGTTAGAGAATGAATATGTCGCCGGGGTCGTTCCTTCGGCAGAGTTATGAGAGGCGAATAGCCCCATACGCCCGCCGTCAGTAGAAAATGACGTATTGGTGGTCGTCACCGTGGGAGATACGGGCGGGGTTTGTCCGTCCTTCCACGCGTACATATCAATAACCCCAGAGGAACTAACTTCGCCCTTGATCCAGATACTATCCGTAGCAACCAGTCCGACTAGTTGTACTTCAGTCAGTTGAGAAATAGTTCCCGCATTATTAAGGGTGATGCGCGCATAGACCGAACCCGTTGTTCCGACTCGAATATGCAACCGATAGTGATTGTTATTGTCCACACGACACATAACCAAGCCGTAGCTTAAACCACCCGAAGCGACGGACGTCCGGCTAGACTTGACTAAGACCATCATCTTTTGACTAGTCCAGTTATAGCTGCCGAGAAATGCATGGCGAGTGACCAATGCCGTATCGACGTAGATTTGACCAAATCCAGGAGTCACAGAGTAATTGGCTGGATCAGAACCACCAGTGTGATTCCAAGTACCCGTACCACCCTCAGATAGACCCCAGCCAGTCGAAGGACGAGTGCGGCTGAAAGTATCCGACGAATATCGATCTAGCTGAACAAGGGTTCGTTCAAGGAACGCGCCTCCAGATCCCGAACGACCAGTAAGGCATACCGTTCGAGCATTATCGGTTAGAACAGCCTGTCCCCACGTCGCTTCGATAACCGTGCGATTGGGGTTAGAGAGTCTGCGAAGAAGATATGTTTCGGCTGGCTTCTCAATACCACCCTGAAGCACACCGGTAGCCACAGAGGGCGTTTCAACCCCTGAAAGGAGTGCGGAAATATCAATAGACATCAAGACACCCGTACAATCACCGTATTATCCTCAGTTCCCGACGGAATAGGGTCGGCTGCACCGAGAACAATATAGTTCGACGGGGGGACGGGCTCAGGGATACTTTCCACAACGCCGGCAACAATCGCATCGACCTTGTCGGCAGAATATACAGTCACGGACGCCATGTGACGACCTTTCTATGAGTAAACGATAGTGTAAGTGTTTCCATCGATGTCCTCGACACTGGAGTGGTCGATGATAAACCTGCCCGCACCAATATCAGTAACGATGTCGTCTGGTGCTTCTACCAGATAACTACCGTCGCCATTATCGAACACGGTGAACTCAAGCGGGGTGTCAAATATCGCAATGAGCTCTTCGGGTGTAGGTAGGCTTGACACTTTCGAGTCGCTGCCATAAAGAGTATCTTCAATGGACGCCAGAACGGTAGGGTGGGTGTATCTGGAATCGATAATAACGTGTGCGGTGGAATTATACCCGTCGATTAATCGGGATTGTGTGGTTAGATTCCAACTAAAATCGGTTGCGTCTGTCGTTTCTCCACGAGTAGAAGCCGAACGAGACGAAGGGGTGGCAAGAGCGTTGTACACCAAATGGATCTTATAGCCGTGCTGGATACCAGCAGTATCATTACCGACCATAGTCCTGTACGAAAACCCAAAAGGCTTTCGCTTTTGTTGACCAAAGAACAAACCCGGGCGAACCCTTATGGTGCCGTCACATTCAGAAAATTCAAGCGGATATGTATAAGCGGTGATGGTTGCTTCGAATTCCTCGGTATTCGAGACGTTCAAATACTTAATACCATCGAGATAATACGGCTTTGCTTCGCCTCCACTGGGAGCCTCATCGACCGAAATAAGACCGACCCAAGGCACGCCAGCAAGGGCATCGACGTAAAGAACACCTCGATCGACGCCGGCCTCGTACGTGCGAGAGCCAGCAACGTTCCAAGCTATGCGCCCCATGCTATCCTCTAGTTCCCCATTGTGCCTGACGCTGAGCGTTTAGGGCAGCTTGTTGTCTGGCGGCTTCACCGCGTCCCATCTTCTTGGGCGGCTTACTTTGTTCATTGCACACTTTAATAAGCGTTAGAAGCTCGCTAAGATGCCAGTTCTGCGTAGGCTCGAACGGGATCCTTAAAGCAACCATCAGTCCATAAATAACACCGGATGTAAGAATCTGCTGTGGTCCTGGGCGATCTTTCGGTTCATTAAACCAGGTAGCAGTACGCTTCGCGTTGATGTATTGTTGTATCTGGGTATAGTTGTCTTTAGAAAATTCCTGGAAAATTTCTTCCGGGGGATTTTTCGTAAGAAGCATACACTCTCGAATGTAAAAAAGAGTCTCTTCCACCGTCTTCTCCTCTTTGCTGAGGAACGGTTTTTCGTAACGCGACTCCCATTTTGACAGCGAAACCAGAGAGTGCTCAAGATCTAGTTCATACCCGTTAGTGATAAACGTGTTCGTTGCCTCATCAAAACTTTCAGGTAACGGAACGGTAATAGTGAGCACTCTCTGGCTCCTCCTTTCTAGAAAGTGTACTGCCAGTCCACATCCGTGTCGGCCGGGAACTTGTAGCCAGCCAGCGTGCGAGCCTTAACGATGGTGTTCTTGGTGATGGTAACCGTACCAGTCTTAACAACACCATCGATCGTGTACTGAACGCCCGTGACCGTCGGAATGGTAATGACCTTGGTCGTAGAGTTGTACGTGGGGACCGTCGGAATAGCTTCCGAAACGGTACCTTCGAACATAGCAATAACCTCAGCCGGCAACGGCAGCGACGGGTCAGTACCAGAGGTTCCGTACAGAAGATCCTCAAGATCGGCGAGGGTATCCGCGTCTACCTTCGTCGAATCAAGGGTCAGAGTAGCCGTCGGGGAGTACTCCTTGCCACCGATCGTACCAACCTCAACCGGATTGGTCGTAAACTCCCAGCTAAAGGTGATCGGCTCCGGCGAATCGTTCACCGTACCGTAAGCTCGCTCCGACGGCGAAGCCGAAGCACCATATACCAGGTGCAGCTTATAGCCATAGTTGTTACCGACAGTGTCGTTACCCACCTTGGTCCGGTAAGACAAACCGAACGGACGGCGAGATTGCTGACCGACGGAAATACCGCCCTGGAAAATGGCCGAACCATCGCACTCCGCGAACTCGTTCGGGTAAGTGAATGCCTCAATCGTACCGCCGAACTCTTCGGCAGAGACGAGGTTGAGGTACTTGATGTTATCCGCATACTGCGGGTTGGGCTCAGCGCCAGACGGCGACTCGGTAACGGTAACCAGACCATTCCAGGCGAATCCACTGTCGTAGACACCCATCGGGCTGGGCAGGTAAAGAACGCCATGGTCCACGCCGGTCTCGTACGTCCGCTGACCGACCTGGTCCCAAAGGAGCTTGGTCATTTATTTCCCCTAGAAATATAGCGTGAATACGCTGTGATAAAGATTACTTGCCGTATACTGTCTGTCAAAGACAGCTGATTCAAGATATGCAATGCGATTAGGGATAGGGCTATCTGGATCCCGATCGATTACAGTGATTTGATACCGCTTCGTATAAATATACGGCTTATTGCCAGCGAACTCAGTACGAGCGTCATCTATCTGATAGACGATGCACGGATACTTCATTGCCAAAGTGGCCGGTGGTTGAAAATATACATACGCAGAACCAAGAACCGCCTCAAGAAGACTCTGCAACTCCAGACGTTGGCCCATTGTAAATACCTCCCAACCGCAACAAAAGGCGAGGGCGCACTACTTCAACCTCTTGGATCTTCCATAGTGCGCCCTGCCACTTGATATAGCGCATGGCAAAGAAATGTTCACGGGCATATGCATCGGCGATGATACTAATAGAGTTTCCCACGGAAATATCATCGTTAACGCTGTTTCCGTTTTCCAGTTGTCTGGTATTACGGACGACGTCACCGTAGTAAAAATACTCGATGACGTCGTCCACCCAAACACCTGGACTTACCTCTACAGTTACGCCGTAGCCAACTTCACCGTAGAACCTTGCCATGGTGAATATCGACTATCAGGCCGCCGGCCGCTTGAACGGCCAGGAGTCCTCCGCGGTGTTGGCGAAGTAGTAACCCGCCGCCGGAACCGAGTAGACCGTGGTAGAAGCACCGGCCGCCAGAGCGGTCTGTGCACCCGCGGACAGCGTGGTAGTGCCATCGTTACCCTTGTAAACCACGCCGGTCACGTTCGGGATCGTGACAACACCCGTGCTGGCCACGAAGGTCGGCTTGAGCGGAGCAACCAGAACATTGGCCGCTGCGGTCTCCTTGATAACCAGAGCCGACTTGATCTTCGTCAGAGCACCCGACAGACGAGTCTCCAGCAGGTACTTGTGCTGGTTGTAATCGATGTCGAAGTCATCGAACGAGGTGATCTCTCCACCCTTGTTGGTACCCAGGTTATAGTCCTGGAGGTTAACGATAATACCGATCAGACCAGCAACCTCATTCATCGGCTCCACGGTGACGATCCGAGAAACACCCAGCGCCTCGGCAACCTCGGCGTTGTTGTTGTAGATCCGACGGCCCATGCCGTCCTTGGCCTTCTTGAACTTGTTAAGCTGCTTGACCGTGGTGTAGAAGGTCGGAGTACCGGTACCCTTGTAGAACTCCATACCGTCCATAACGGCGTCGACGACCTCTTCGTAGTTCGACTCAGCATCCGCAACATTCACGAAGAGAGTAGTCACGAAGAGCTCGTGGTCGTTCAGGATCGAACGAATACCGGTACCGTCAGAAGCGCCCAACGGGTCCTTGATCTTGTCCTCGGCGCCAACACTACGACCGTCACTGATCAGAATCGCTCGACCGAGCTCCTCCTCAAGCATGAGCCGCATCTCAGCCATGAGCCATGCCACGACATCGAAGTCGGTGATGTCCAGAAGATCATCCCGGTCCAGCTTCTGCTTCTTGTAGACCGTGGTCGGGCTGGTGGTCCGCTTGGTAACGCCGAACCACTCTTCCAGCTTGTAGTTGCCCTTGATGTAGCCCTTGGCGCGAGCCTCATCCTGAGTAATATCCGCCGACAAAGTCTTGATCTTAGCGAATGGGGTCTTGTGAGTCTCGGCGAGAACCGAAGCCACCCACTCAGTGCGCCGCTTCTCGAACTCCGGAGTGTTGGAGATCGCCTTGGCGTCGGGGAAAAGGACCTCGATGTTGGTGATACCGTGCGCCAGAACGTAGTCCTGCACAGCCTCCTTGAACGAGCCTCGCTTCACGCCCTCGGCAAAGATAGCCTGAACATCCGAGTGAGAGATAACGTGCTGGGTCTCGGTCGAGGCACCGCCCTGGCTTTCGAACAGGTTGCGGGTCATGTCGTCATTTCCTTCCTGGTGGGCGATGCCCTGGTCGTTGTCAGAGTGCTCGGCGGAACCGCCGCTTTCCTCGAGAGCCGCGCCGATCATGTAATGAACGACGTTCTTCTCTGCTTCGGACATGTTGTCGTAGATTTCCTTAACGGTAACATCCTCGTCCATGTCGTCCTCATCATCAGCGTGCTCTACGGCGTCGTCTTCGTCTTCCGGCAACTCAAGGCTGAGACCCGTGTGAATAATGGCCTCTTCCTCAAGCTCAGTAACGTCATCCGGGTCGCTGCTGTGCTGAATCCGAACCTGGTCAATCTTGGCGCCAGGGTTAGCACCAGAGAGAACGAGACTTACTTCCTTGATGCTGCCGTGAGAGACAACCTTGTTCATCTCCTTGAGCTGATTGGCGTAAATCGACAGCGACTCAAGATCGCCGTGCTGAACTGCCAGCTTGGCCGACTGGCCATTCTTCGAGTTGTTGAAGAAACCGTATGCATATACGCCATCGGGACGAGCTTCGAGAAGGGCATGGCCCAGAACATTGTCCATGCTAGTGTGACCATGCATGTAGACGAGCGGTACCTTCTTGCGGTCCATGTGCTGGAAAGCCTGAGGCTGAATGACTCGTCCGTCGGTGCACTTGAGACCAGCCTTGGTGGCGTACCCGCCGAAATCGGGTTCCATTTTGACCGTTCTCCTCTCTTACTTAGTAGATGATGTACTGGCCCCGACGGAGCCGGTCTTTAGCGCTGGTTTACGTGTAGGCGGTTGATCGATGGCTATTTTATCTGTTTTTACCAATTCACCATCAATTGTTTTAAGATTAGACGGGGGTAGTTGGCCTGCAGATTGAGGCATGTTACTGTTAATAAGTTGATCTGCTTTGGGGTCCTTGGCGGGTTTAATACCCATGAATTGCCGCATCTCGTTCGCAGTAACAATTTCGTTACGAGCAAGCTTATCGGCAATCTCAGCAAGGTCGCTGATGGGGACCATCTTGAACGGATCACGAAAGGACATGATAGACTGCTTTTGTGAGCGAGCGGTCTTAGTGATGAACTTCCGCTTCATCTCTTCAACAAGGGCGGCAATAATCGGCTCGATCGTGCGGTTATGATAGTTCTTCATGGTTGCTTCGTCCGCGGTACCGTTCATTACCTCGGGCGTTAGACCAAGCTGTGAATACAATTGTGCGGTAAGCCACTCAACCTGCTTTAGCAGGTTGTTTTCGACTGGGCGATTAAGCTGCGTGATCTTCTCGGTACCATCGGTGTAGGCGATACCGTACTTGCTTCCACGAAGTTGACTTTCAATTTCCGTTCGACGACGATCAGCATCTTTTCTACGAGCATCAGTTTTGATGACGTATGGAAGCTGAATGATCATGTCGAGCTTACCCGAACTAACTTGCTCGTCCATGGAATCAAGAAGGCTGAGCTTGCGAATGAGTCGCTGAAGAGTTGAGTTGGGTTCATTCATTACGGTATAGAGAGGGTTCTCTACGATCGCGACGAATTTCTTGTCAAGGGTTACCTCTTGACGCTTTCCTTCGTTTTCGTTGTATACCTCAACTCGTACCTTCGTGGGGTGCCAGCCAACAATATGACCGACGCGCATGGTCTTAATGTCGAAGCTTCCCGACGCGTTCGGATTGATAGTCGTGTCTACTGGAACGACAGCCACGACTCCTCGGTCGAACATAGTCATAACAACATCTTGTCGGAAAGCCCGAGCTGCCTGATCCATATTAGCTTCGACGGTAAGACAGTTATTCAGTCCGCTATCGACGTCGCCTATGTATCGCTTTTCATCGTCCAGTCGAACATGAAGAATATCAATAGCGGCGCTATCGAGTGCCAATCTGTTGTAGATCGACGAAATAATCGAACGCTCGTTACCAAAAGTCATTCGCGTTCGATCTGGACGAGTACTGCCATACGACATTGGTCCGTTACCAAACGCAAAGTCGTTTCGAATTTCTAGACCAATAAAGGCATTCCAAGCGTGCTTTAGTCGGTCAACGATTGGCATGTTCACCCCCTTTCTACTTCATTGTAGTGATCTTGAACGCGCCACGAGCTGCCTTGGCGTACTTCAGCTTAGAGGCTACGGTCCCAATAGCCTTTGGGGCCTGGGAAGCTGCGCGAGCAGCATTGCGATTGGCGCCGGCTTTCATAATAATTCGAGCCGAAGCCTGCTTTCCTGCATATGAAAGAATGGCAGGAGACATCAATGCTCCCGTAACGGTTAGCGCTCTAGCCGTCTGCGCGCCGATTCGTTTCTGGACTGGCTTGTTAGAGGCCTTATTATATGCACCCGTAGCTTGCTTGTATTCAATTACTTTGGACGTGATCGCCGTTCCGGCAATAGTGCCCGCAGTTACGCCGACGCCGAAGCCGCTAGACGTAAACATGGCTGCGGCAATCTTTTCGCCGGTCGTCATTCGCGCAGCAATAACTCGGTCTGGGTTCTTCAAATATTCTTGATGCCGATCGCGAAGGTTCTTCTCAAGCTTTGCTCTCGCCTCCGAACCGGCGGCGGACTTCTCGTATTTCTTATAGTCCTTGCGATATGCCGAACTTTCAGATCGTAGGCGTCTTCGTGCAGAAACGATCTGAGAACCTGTGGCTTTTCGGTGCCCCCACTTCATACCTTTGACGCCGAAGTGAGCAAGCTCATCCAAAGGAGGCTTGTCTGGCTCGATCACGACATACCCATGTTCTTGAGAAATTCAGAAGCAGACATTCCTGCTCGCATAGCATTCTTACCACGAATATCGCGGTAGGCCTTCTTACCGGCGTTAACCACAACCTTATCAATGCCCGTCTTATGTACCGCGGCCCCTGCCACAAATAAACCAGCAGCAAGCGCAGAGGCATACTGAGTGTTGCCACGCAGCATATGACTTACGCCTCGAGCGGTTTTAGTGGTGGTATTTTTTACATCCTTGCGCCTGCGCTCAGAACGAGCCTTGTCCGTATGCTTAGACATGTCCTGAGAAGCAAGATGGTGATCAAAGGCCTTTTTGTAGTTTGGGTCTTTCTTACTCTTACCCTCGACGGTACCCTTGATCAGTTTCCGACGATTACCAGCGCCTTCGCCGTAGAATTGCCTAGCCCGAGCAAACTCCTTAGCATCCCTGGCAGCGTCTCGGCTGACCTTTCGAGAAACTCCAGGAATATCGCTTTTGCGAACCCCCCACTTCATGCCCTTGATACCGGCGTGCTCGATAACGTCTTCATCATCAAAGTCAGAAAATTCGAATGGAGTAAAACCGTAATCTTCGTTGAGACGGCGAAGATTCTTTTCGGCCTCCTTAAAGCCACCAGCTGACGGGACAATAAACCCCGGAGTCCTAAACATGTTTACCGCTTCTCTCGGAATGGGGTGTCGTCGACTCCCAGTTCATTATGAAGAGTTTTCCCCCACTCTTGTACGAATTTTGGCGGGTTCGGACTCCAGTGATATTGGGAAAATAGCTCAGCCTCTAGTTCTTGCCGATTACCAGATGATTGAGCGTAACCGGAAACCTTAGCTACGAAGTTGCTTCGCGAAACACCATCTTTTTTAGCTGCCTTAACTGCTACTTTAAGTGCTTTATCACGAGCCTGAATATTAGCGCCAACAAGTTTAGGCGCAAGAAAACCTGTTTTTAGCTTGTCGTCGACATGAAAGATTGCATGTGCCGATTCATGTGTGAGAAAAGCTTTTGTGTTCCCGCAACCTTCACCGAGCCAACCAACATGCTCGCAGTGCTTTAGATCCTTATGAGGATCCTTTGTACCTACGTGGATAACCGCGCCTTGTCCACGAACCCCCGGTTTCACATACCCAACCATGTCCGGACTATAGCCTGGCTCTTTTGGATCCATCAGCCTAATATCGCTGATGTGAAAACCGTACCGCTTATCCATCAGTGAAGCTACTTCTTTCGCAGCAGCCTGTGTTGGTTTAGGTACTTTTGGATCAATAGTCAAGGATTTCGACGCTTGAAGTGCCAGTATTCCGGTAGGCTCATCTTCCTTACGAATACCCCACTTCATCCCTTTGACACCGAAGTGAGCAAGCTCATCCAAAGGAGGCTTCTCTTGTCCAACTATCATTCAAAGGCCTCCTTGTTAAGCTTGTATGCAATGTAAGCGTCCATGAGGGCAGCCACGTTATCGATTTTATCTTGGTATCGAGTCTTAAGCAGTTTGCGGTTACCGTTAGTGTCTTCAAGTGTAATAGCGTTACCCATTGCAAACTGCATAAGGTCTTCGTCGAAGAAGAGTTGCCTTTCGCCAGACAAAATCTTCAACTCACCAAGAGGTACCGATTCGGTTCGCGATCCCTGAAGAACCTTCTCGATACCGTACGGACCGTTCTCTTGTTCCCATCTAGTTACGAATTCTTTAGCATTATAAGGGTCATAACCAAAGGATCGAACATCATACTCATGGGTTTGAATATGACGATCAAGATCGTCATACACATCCATCATGTCAAGAACAGAGCCCTCGAGAACGTGAAGACTACCTTCTTGCATAAACTCTTCGTACTTTTGGCGCATAGCGCTTGGAAGCTTGGCTAGCGTTAGACTTGTAATGTAGCTGCGCGTCTTTACTCCGAACCCATTCCTTACAGGAAAGAGGAAGGTGAATGCACAGAAGTCATCGCCCTGCGATAGGTCCGCACCCATCGCACACGGCATTCCGTCGAAGTGTTGGCGCCGGAAAGGAATCGTCTCTTCGTAGGTGAAGAAGTACGTATAACCCTCCATCGGAATTCCGAAGCGCTTGGCGAGAATGTCATTCCTTGACGCAGGCGCTTTCTCGGCACGTTCAACATCTAATTGGTAGGTGTCATACGTTACCGTCTTTCCCAGGTTCGGGTTAGCCTTAAGCCACATCCGAGGATCGTTTACTTCATCGATTTTATCTAGCTTATAATGCCAGATAGAGATGTGTGGTGCCTGATAGTCGTTTCTGAGGATAGAAGCAAGTTCCATTTTGATGGTATCGCCAGAACCATTGCGAACGGTTCCCTCAGAGCTGACAGCCACGATGAGATAGTCATCAAGTTTGGAGGCGCCTTGCTCAATTGCTCCGATGACGTCTTCGCGGAGATCTCCAGACAACCATTCATCTACTGTGGCTACTTTTGTTCGAAGGCCCTGAAGCTTATTGATTGACATTGGGCGAACTTCGAGCAAAGACCCGGTCAAGAAATTTTCGACGCCCTTCTTGGTGGCGGCGAGCTTGACTCGATTGGCTTTAGAGCCCGTGGTGTTCTGTAGAGAGCCGTCAGTCAAGAATTTGAACAGTGGTCCTCGACTTCGAGTAACCGCAGTTCGAATCGGAGACATGACTTCTTCAGCCTGCTTCATCGTTGGGGCCGTGGTGATCTGATGCGTCGTATGCGTGTCAACGTTCAAAAAGTAACTTTGAATGCATGATTCATACACCGACTTAGCAGCACCTCGGGCAACAATAAGATACTGCTTGACCGTCAAACGCTTTTTAATGGTTCTTGTTACGTACGTTCCGCCCAGGTTATCTGGATCCGGCTCATACACACTACGATCAGTAAAGTACCACCAACCAAAAATCTGCTCTGCCCAAAGCTTGAAGGAAGGCAGTAAGTGTAGATCAGATCCGTCAGTTAGTGTTAACTCGTTTTCGCAATAGAGAATAAAGCCGTTGATAGCTTCGTCATCGTAATAAAAGTTGGGGTTGGCGATGAGGCTATCGATGCGGTTCATCTCCAACGAAATCTCTTCATTAACAGGGATCTCTCCACGGATGACCGCTTCGCGGAACATACCGTAGTAATAAGGTGTTGCCGTGTTTGACAACGCCATCGCCAACCTCCTTTCACTTTTTATGAACCAATTGCTCGTCGAGGGCTCTCGATTGCCGAAGCGAAGTTTTGGCCGGTAGTCCAAGATTCAGCACGAAGGGGTCCGGTGTTTCCGCCCCCATTTGCGAAAGGATTTCGCAGCCAAGAAACCGTGACGTCCCTGAGTACATCGTTAACGAACTGGCCAGCCCACTTCTTGCCGGCGTTATGCCATTGTCGTTCGCCGTATAGCTCTTTGTATTCGCGTTCCAATTTCATCCGATTAATAACCAAACGCATCTCATGATTGTTGAGATTCTGAACGCCACCAAGCTTCGCTCGAGCCATGTATACATGAGACTTTTTCGCATCTTGCGACGGTTGATACGCCGTTTTAACGACCTTACCTCCGGCGCGACCGGCTGATGCTACTTTATCTCGAATAACGCCCCACTTCATACCTTTAACACCATAGTGCTGAATAACAGCGTCATCAACTACGGGGTTAGCAGTACGACTGTGACCGGTTCTGGCCACTGTGCCACCTCCCGCGCGGTGTAGATTCGGTACTCCAGCTCTTTAGCCTGATTCTCAATCGCAGCGATAGCGAACGACGTTGCAGGTGGATCAAAGAGCATTCGGACCTTGAGATATACAAAGGTTTTTACGTTGTTCAATCGAGGGTCGGTGCCGAGGAAGGATTCCCACGTAGCCGTATTGTCCTCGATCTGAAAACCGTTCTCAGGACCGACACCAATCTGATTCAGGTTAGCCAGAACTGAATTGATGAAGAGAAGAATATCGGTATCGAAAGACGCATCGTCTTCAACTAAACCAAGACTCTTCTTCACAGTCGTGAGGATACTAACATCCACGTGGAAATCCCCTTCCTAGTTAGTAGGAACAACCTGCCAATCTTCGGCGAGAATATCAGTTTGCGAAGCTACCCATGGAACAAATTCAGCGTCCACAGTTCGCATCATAAGATAGGGTCGGAACACACCAACCCCACCATCGATGTCGGCAGCAATGGGTTTGGAAAATACTCGATCGCTGGTCAACATAAACCCCGGCGAGAGAACAATCCACATACCCCGCCCGTTCCATCCCGCACGAGAAGCTCGGTGGTTTGCCTTAAGCGCTTCAAGCGCTTCGCCGAAATTCATCAGAAACGATACCCGTACGAACGCATTTTTGCAAGGGTGAGTGGACCAACCTCACCGTCCTGCTTCAGCTTGGTTCGCTCCTGGAACTCCTTGACCCAGGCCTCAGTCTGAGCACCAAAGTCACCATCCACCGAAATAACCTGACCGCGCTTGACGGATACCTCGTTACGGTAGCCGGGAAAGACCCGACGGAAGAAGTCCTGAATGTGAATGACTACCTGGCCTTTAGCACCCTTCTTGACAACCAACGCCGCGGGGGGCTTAGGGGTCGGGGGCTTAGGCGGAGTAGTAACGCCCTTACACTTCTTCGCAATCCGAGCGACCTCAGAAGCGTTCTTGTTGATCTCGTAGTGCATCTCATCGATGCGACCAGAGTAGTCTCCGCCCCAACGAATAACGCCCTCGTAGAACTTCAGCTGAGCACGAATCTTCTTAGCCTGTGCGGCGGTGAAAGTACCCTTCTTGCCCATAGGGTGCTTGTTCCACCGGAGATCTGCAGCGGTACCAGAAGCGTGGTTACTCAGTACGTTGGTGCCTTCGATGTTCTTCGGGTTGTAACCGCCAGTGTCCGTCTTGGTCAGTGGCTCGATGTTCTGGTCATACCACCGCGCAAAGTGGAGAAGAACGACCGAAACATCACCCTTGCGAAGGCTGATCTTGACATCTCGCGCGATGATGTAACTAGCGATGAGACTGTAGTTGTTTGCCTCATAGCCGTTCTGAGACTTAGCCATTGACACAGCACCCACTCTCAGAATCGATTACAGACGACTCATCATAACTGTTGTCAGGAAGCTCGGCCTGGCCCTGCTCGGAATCCACCTCGTCGTAGGACGGAAAGTCGTCGGGATTGGGAAAACTCAGTTCGAGCTGAGTACTTTCGGTCTGCTTTTCATCTGCCATTTTGACGATCCTTCACTTTTAGTGTGCCTTCTGTCCGGTCGCGGCTTGGGTCTAGGGGTTAGAGGTCGAGTCGTTGCGAGTGATAATGTTGTAGCGTCGCTTCTTCTCAAGTGGAGCCTGCTCTGCGATCGAAAAGTTTGCCCACATAGATGCCATCTGAAGGTTGGTAAGCGAATTTAACTTAGCTTCACTATCAGGTAGAACCTTGTCGAGAAACTCGGCGAAAGAGATGAACGCTTCTCGAACTCGCTCGTGTTGGGGGATGGTGGTGCTGGTTCCCGGGTGGAAGCCGAAACGATTACGAATCTCTTCGCGTCCGACCGACATTAAAAGCTCTCCTTGACTGTAAAGCTGGACCTTGCTTCATAGATAGCGTAAACGCAATCAGACCTCAGTAAGGCTCGCTGTCGGGAACGACAACGTTCTCCCACTTCTTGTACGAGTCGATGTAGGTCTCCTGTCGATCCTTGTTGTAGGTGACCTCGTAATACATCCCGTCCGGGAGAGTCGTGCTCAGGAGGGCTTTCCAATTTCCTAGCACGAAAGAGAACCAAACCACGTAAACCTCGTCTTCCGAGAAAGTTACGTGGAGGTCGGTCTTCTCGAGATGAGTCTTGACGTGGGAGAAAACCAAAGTCTTCGCGCGATCTGGAAGATTCGTTTTGCTCACGAGAAGGCCTCCCAGCTATCGAAAGCGTCGACACGAACAGCCTCCTGCTGCTGCGACATGGTTCTACAGGGCTTCATAAACTATTCCTTCATGATCGAAAAGGCAAAACAGGACAGCCCGTGTTTTCTCCGCTAGGGTATCTAACTCTCACCAAAGCTTTGTGTCACCAGGACGACGCACGACAAGTTGGCGTCTCTTGAGTAAACTTTCATCGCCGTAGTGAATGGCATTATGTGTATCGTGGGTTACGCAAATCAAAAACTCAGGGTCAAGAATATCAACGTTCGAATGTTTTATGTCGTCAGGTCGAATCGGGTTCATATGGTGCACGTATACCCGATTGTAGATCTCATGACCTTCTATACCAAGATCTCGGCCATAGTCTCGAGCAATAACGCTGTTTCGAGCACGTCGCCATAGGTTTGACTTGTAGAATTCTTGGTTCAAATAACGATCGTAACCAAACGTCGCGTTCCCTACAAAGCCACCAAGTTTAAGATAGGTAAAGCGTTCTTCGAAAGTACCAAGACTATTGAGTTCCGAATATGTCTTGATCATTCAAAGTCCTCGTCAGTCTCTTCAGAAGAAGATCCACCCTGATACGCACGCATGGCCTTGATTGCTTTTGCAAACAGCTCTTCCTGACGCTGCTGCCCAGCAATAGCCTCAGTCTTAGCTTTGACTAATTGGGTCTCGAGCCCGATCTTCTCTTGCTCGAGTCTTTCGCGAGAGGAACCAAGCTTTAGATAGTGAGTGATAAGCTGAGAAGAAGCGGTACCGTCGCGCAACTGCCTTTCGGCTAGTTGGTCCGCCAGATCAATCATCTGAGCTTCTCGTGCATCAGGAGTTGAGGCCGGTCTGCGATGGGTTAGAGGTTCGCTCGGAGAAGTTTCCTTTCGCCTAGGCACGGTTTCAACTCCTTTCTAGTAGGTTTTTGTGGGGGAGATGGGGTGCGGGGAAGAGGGGGTCTAGCAAAATATCTCGGTAGACCCCGTCGCCCTCTCTACGCCTAAGAGATAACGCCTGCTGCTCGGAGCTTCACGAGAAGAGCGTTAAAGTCCGTCACGAGACCCGCAACGTCCGTGGCAGTACTGTTGGTCTGAGCAGCCTGCTTCTTGACAGTGCTGGCTGCGGTACCATCAGAGTTCAACAGAATAATTCGCTGAGACGTCTGATTAGGTCGAGCGGTTCCACCAGCAACAACCGTCGCTACAATTGGAGTTGACTTGGACATAGTGCAGATTCCTTTGCTAGGTGATCAAAAAGGCAAAACAGGACAGCCCGTGTTTTCTCCGCTAGGGTATCTAACTCTCAGTTACCAGGCGCTCATTCCACCGCGGATGATGTCAGAGCGTCCGCAGAGGTGTTTGGTTAACATGCCAGGAGTAACCACCTGCGGACGCGTACCGCGAACGACGGTCTTACCCGTGAGCGTCCAAGCCTGCTCGGCAAGAACAGAGCAGATAGCCTCGACGGGAGCCATTACTCTTGATTCGGAATCGAGGTTGGTAAGTGGCGCGTACTCTACATGTACCGCGTGACGTCGATCGATACGCCGGACAAGCCACTCTGACTTAATCCCAAAACGATAAGCTGCTAGGTAGACATATGACATGAATGAATAAGGCGTACCGATCATTGCCCGCGCCATGCTAGCTGCATAGAAGTGCTGGTCTGGGTAGTCCTCGGGTAGACGGAAGTACATGTGCTGAGGCGACCAGTCGGAGGCGCGGAGATCCCGCTCACGAGCGCCCGACGGCATGGCCTCAACAAGTTTTCCACCTGGGGTCACGATGCCGGCGTGACCTGCCGCGAACTTACCAATACGGAACTGCTCGCCGATGATAAGCTGTCCCGCATAGACGAGCAGCTTGTTCGGTGCGGTAGACTGACCGGAGATCATGATGTCACCCGGTCGAAGGTCATCGAGTGACTCGATGGTCATGTCAATCCTTTCGAACAATAAGAGTTAGTAGTTCCTCCCACCCGTCCCGAACGCACCTCTCTCCCATACCTCAGAGATTCTATCGGGCTGCCTACTGGCCGTGCGATTTTCGAGTGGTAGCGCGCTCCTGATAGGCTTCACGTTTGTGGACTACCTTAAAAGGTACCGATCTCAGTGCCCCTTAGTGGATTCGAACCACCTGGCCCGACCCTTTTGGGATTGAGCTTTACCTTGACGGGACCCGCCGGGGCCTGAAAACTTTCTTCAAAAAGTCCCCCCGGAGGAAAAAATAGGAAGGCGGCGATGCAGGAGGGGGGTCTTTTTTGCGAGACCCCCCTCCCCTATACCTTAAATACTAGAGCGCGTTCTCCAATAGCTCAAAGCCTCATTAAAGAACATCCTATTCTCTTCTACTATCTTACGCCGCACGATCCCTTGTGAGATCCGTGCTGCTTCCGGACTCCAATGTAGAAACTGCTTGCGAGTCTGCTCTGACCTTTGTATGTTCTCCAGAAACATTCTCGGTGACAATCTTATCTATTGCCTCTTGAATGGCTAGTTCTTGATCAGAATCCGATAATTCGGACGATGTACGTACCACTCTAGCTAACAATGAATTACTATTGTAGTATCGCATGTCCCATGCTAACCACTCATCATAGTGGGTTACAGGACTGTATGGATTGTCTGTAGTGGTAAGCATGTAATAGTCCATTAGTCTCCTTCCCCACCTGATACTGCATCCTTAATGGTAGACACAGAGACGCCTAGATCAGCAGCAATCTCAGCCCAAGTGTAGCCTCTTGCATGGAGGGCCTTAGCCTTAGCCGTATTAGTGGCAGTCATCTTAATGACTGTCTTGGGGGTGGCTAGTTCCTTAACCCTATCAAGGTCGGCATAGGTTAAGATCTGATCTAGTTTGTGAGATGTGATAGCACCCGCTTGAATAGCGGCCCACTCAAGATCAGTAATCTCAAACTTCTGCTTATCAGCACCAGTTCTTGTACGTGCAGCAACAAGGGCCTGCGATTTAAGTCTTTTAAGTTCAGCCTTGTTGTCTTTCAACTTAAGGTCTGGATTAGCTTGAACCTTGAGTCGAATAGTAGCGGCTGCAATGACCTGGGCTTGTCTTTCAAGGGGGGCATTCTGGTGAGCTGTGGCTACTTTAGAATTAAGCGTTTCAACAGCAGAGCTATAGGCTTTTTTGGCGGCAGGATTATATTTTCGCGACTTAATGGTCACTAGTTCTTTACGCGCCTGGTTAGCCAACGCTTTCAATCGATTCGAATGATCAGCGTATATTGACTCGATGACCGTGCCCGAAGAAAGAGTATGTGCATCGTCCGTGTCTGCGAGCTTGTCTACTTCAGTTTTATTCTCGCGAACATGAGTTTTACCGTGTTCATCGATCCACGTTCTCGATTTACCGGTTTCCTCATAGACTTTCTTTCCTGTTCTCGGGTCAATAGGCCCACCCTTGGCCGCACTTCGTTCTTTGCGCTCAGGAACTTTCTTTGGCGATGTTGCTCGTGAAATAAGAGTAGATGCACCACCCGTACTTCTACCCTGATACCTCGACATGAGCGCCGGGATACCATTATCCTGAGACGAACGACGGTAATCGAGGTTGTGTTTTTCTGCGTCAATCACGACCATCGAATGACGAACTGCTCGAGCAAGTTCTTCAGTATTCGCGCCGCGAATAGTCATGTCGGTGATGAGATTAGAAACCAATCCCATCTGCATACCTTTTTCCCGAGCCGTCATCTTCTTCATACCTTCATATGGAGGATATGAAGTTTTGGGGTCGAAGTTTCTCAGACCCTCAAGAGGGGGCGTAGTTCTTACCTTACCCAGATTATTGGGTACGACAAGCACCGTATCGCCATCGAAGTCCGCACCAGAAAGACGCTCAGCAACCTTAGGGTGAATACCAATGGCATCTTGAGCGTCAAAGCCGAGGAGTCTCCTACCCGTTGGATTCTTGTTGTTTACCGTGAGCTCTGGAATTTCAAACGTTCCGCCATGGGGGAAACGAATAAGCGCTACACGCTCTCCGTCATTAAAACCAGGTGCGTACACTTCACCGGGTTTCATATCTTTGATCGGTAGAATAACCTGAGTCTTCTGTCGAGGAAGCGCGGCAGCCTTCAAGTGCACAGCAGATGAGTCGGCGCTATCTGCAAACGCTTCAAGCAACTTCCTACGAACCGATGGATTTGTAAGTCGCATAATGCCATCAAGTTCTGTTTTTTTCTTGTCGTACGTGAGCTGAAGTTGATCCTTAGCCAACGAACGGCTCTGTTTTGACAGCATCTGCGAAGAGAGGCTTCTAGACCACTTATCCCAGTCACCCTCGTCGTTAACGATGTTCATCACTGAGGTGGGCTTAACGACTTTGGTGGTTCGTGGGTCGCGCTCACCAATTTGTCGACTGATGCTAGCGCCGAAGGGATTGTCTTGATCGACTTCTCCGTCAGGCGTCTTCTTTAGTTCTTTCATAGCATCTAACTTGTTACCAGTATTTTTCTTGTTCGTGTTGAACAAGATGTCCACTCCGTCAGGCAGCTGCTTGCCATCAACCTTAATAGCCATACCTTTAAGATAATGGGTTCCATCAACCATTACTCGAACTTGGCTGTATCTCTTACCACCTAGAGATACATCATCAACGCCGTCTCGCACGTACATAACGCCATCGGCATCGCTTCCACCATCTTCGTCATAACGAATGCCCACTCGCTTTGAACTGATGGATTTAGGTGGCGCCATACCGAGTACAGTTAGACCACCGTCGTTAGAGAACTCTTGAATTTGCTGGATCAGATGTCGATTCTTCTGGACATCGGCCCATGAAGTTCCCGGCTTGGCCAAGATTCGCATGTTCGTCTGATTATTAGTAGTAGCTTGCGGAATCTTGACTTCGCGTACAACGTACCCTTCTTCTTTTAACTGCTGAAGTGCAGCGCGAAGCTTGGTACTAGTAACTTGCAACTGATACTCAACGCCCGAACCAACGTCAATATAACTTTTCTCATCTACGGCTCTGCGAAGCGTATCAGTTACTGTAGTAAGAATCTTGGCTTTACGTTCCTGACTCGGGTTGAGCAAGGCACGAACTTGAGATTCTCCCGAGACCTTATAACCTGCCTCTCGCATACGAGAGGCGATGGCTCCGTTTGAGAGGCCCTTTTCCTTCAGCTTCTGAGCCATGTGGATCTCGTCTTGCTTGCGTTCGTTACGAATAATAGTACGAGCATCGCGAAGCTGGGTGGTGGTGATGCCTAGACCACGAGCAATCTCGGTGTCGTTCAGACCCTCTTTTTTAAGGTCGTTCACCATACCCAGAAAGGTCTGATTACGTTCGCCTTGGGTCTCCCCTGAACCCCAAGGATAGCGTCCTGATTTGCGAAGGATCCCGTAGTGGGCGAAGTGATCTTCTTCTCGAATGGTAACCACTCTTAGTCCTCCGCTTTCCAATAGGCAATCATCTTCGCGGCGGCCTTGATTTTACTCATAGTTAATATAATGTCCGAAGACTCGGGCAAGAATTCATCGATGGCATCGTTTTGATAAATTTTTAGAACAACCGATACATCTCTCGGATCGAAGAGATCCTCATACTCGAAAAAGAAGATACCTGCATAAATAAGTAGCTGCTTCATACTTGCTGGGATGATGCCGGTCTTCAGATCACTAATTCGAAGAACGTATTTACCACGCTCATTACGAATACCAGCCGAATCAGCAGTACCAAAGCAATTTTCTGTATAATACAACGGAACTTCAGCTTCCATGCGGAAACCAATAGCGTCGTTGATATACATACTCATAGTGGTGTTGTTGTCAGCCTGCACGATACCAAGCTCAATTGCTTGCTGAGCATAGGCGTGCATTTTATCGCCTCGAGACGCTTGCTGTTTCTCGAAATACACGCGACGAAGTTTTTCTTCGTCGTAGTCGAGCCAATGATAATTACTCGGACTAAGAAATGCGTGCTGTCCGATGATTCTTGTATTCTTTTTCAAGCTCATCTAGAACGGCCTCTTCGTTCTCGGGATGGATAAAAGCCGCGAAGCACCATCGACCGAACTTTTCTATATAGTACGGTTGATTCGGTTGTACATCTGCGGTAGCGCTGATCTTCGCTTCGAGGAAAGCCCAGAAGCCACCCTTGAAAACGACCAGTCGATCGGGATGTCCTTGGCGATTATCCAAGATGATGACCTCGCAGTTGTCTTCACCGAACCGCGCGTAGATCTTATCGGTCAACTTGGTCTTGTATCGACCTTCACCTTGTCGTGCCAAAGGATTATCCATTCATCGCAGAAAAAACACGGCTTATTCTATCCCTTCTATTATTATCCATGTTTTGCGAGCGTTAGGGTATCTAATTTTCACGTGCATCACGGAAGATCTGACCGGTAGGCCAAACATACGTATTGTTGATCATAGCCACATAGATCTCCGAATCCAGAAGACCGTTGACTGTAGCGACGTGCATAGAGTTTTGATAGATTTCGCCGGACTCTACATCTTCAAGCGGATAGTCATATGTTTGATGCCCATCCGTGAACTGCTTTGCATACTGCCGAGCAAACCACAAAGGACGCCACATCAGATTGCGATAATGGTTATTTACACGATCCCCGTCCAAATGGATAGGGGTATCGAAAACATCCCTATTATTAGGTCGTGGAACAAACTCAGTAGCAACCAACACAGAGACCGATCGCTTGTGCTGGATACCGTTCTTCATAAGACCTACGATACTAATACCTCGAGTGTTCTTCGTAGGCTTAATGTGATATCCGGTTCGAGAGTTGATGACGTTTCCCCAATTGCTAACTGAATATCCAGGGAAGTCGAACATCTCGACCCAGATCTCGGGTTCGTCGGAGAACGGCACAGTGCTTAGCACGTGAGGGGTGCTCTCTTTCTACTTGTACTAATCTGTAAAGTGGTTTTTACCTAGATGTCCGTTTTGGTATAGCTAGGACAAAAACCAAAAATTTTGGGGGAAAACTTTTCTATATATTGCTTATGGGTATCTAATTAGATACCGTAGAGGGGTATATTAAAATAGTTTTTCGATTTTATTTTTGTTTTTGTCCAAGAAACCCTCACCAAGGCCTTAATTTCTTCCGCCTCCCCAGTGAAATGTCCTAGTTTAGTACTACTTTCATATATCTGTACACCCCTAGCCCCAACTTGTCCGTTTACGTATACTATTGTCCTATTATTAGACACTTTCTACGTATTAGGACGGGTATATAGAGGGTTTGGTATATCTGACAACTCCTGACCCCAAGTTGTCCGTTTATGTACCATTATGTATAAATATGTGTCAGAAGGGCTGACTCTCCTCACGAAAGAGTCAGCCCTTGAACAGTCGTCGGAAAGCACTCTCGTTGAACGTTTCTTTCGCCTTCAATGACCTCCCAATGGCCCTATCGATGAAGGAATCGGTCGTGAAATCGTAGTACCAGAGATCTTTGAATGGCGTGTTAAGCCGATCGATCCGCCCGTACGCTTGCTCGCAAACCTTCCATGAGTAGTTGCGGGAGTACATAATCATGGCATCTGTCTCGGTGCAATTCCATCCCTCGGCCCCAGCAGTATACTGGACTAGGTAGAGCCACCGGTCAGTCTTCGGTATTTGTTCGTGCTTATGACCGTTCCACTCGGCTATCGCTGAGGTTGATGCTGCGTCGACTATCACCTTCGATGATGTCGAGCCAGACAGACTGCCCTTCTTCTGGGTCACTTTCGTACTTGACAGATAAGGTAATTGAGGCATCCTTGTTGGATCTGAATCGTTCGACAAACCCTGCGATCCATTCATCGAGGTTGTCGTTGAGGGCGTTCCACAAAGCTCTTTCGAATTCGCTAGTTCCATCAGAACGTCCGCGTGACACGCTAGAGGATGACACCAGCAAACCAAATCCTTTCCACGTAGCTCGTGCAGATCCTTCATCAAGTCCGACGACAGGATGTAATCCCGGAACATCGCAATGACTTGCTCCCGAGTCCCATCCTTACCAATCTCAAACGGGTTCCCCCACTTGGAGGGCCGCCCCACATAGATTTGATTGGAGTTAGAAACCGGCCCTACGTCTCGAGCATTGAATACTCGAAGGCCTTCATTCCTCTTCGATGTTTCGTCCATCAGGGATGTAGAAGACGGGGTCGACTTGGAACCATCGATAGATCTTGTCGCGATTATCGAATCCAAACTCCCAAAGGATTCCGTTGTCGTCTTCGAACCATTGCTCTTCCCCGAAGAGCTTTGCGTCATCGGGATTGTACTCTGATCCGCCAGACTTCTTAAGAGCTCTAATTCGTAATTGAAGTTGTAGAACACGATCAGTTTCGGATGATTCTGCCATAGCTCCTGTACCATCTGTAGCCTGCTAGGATCGCTGTTGACGACCTTTCGACCTACACTAAACATCTCAGCTACGTCTCGTAAAGGACGGCCCTCATAGACGTTCCAGCGTCGTTTAAGAACCGTCTCCAGCAGTTCTTTATCGTAGCTAAGCGGCACCTCAACGATATGTCTATTTGTATGTCTCTCAAACGGCATATCCACAAGAAGACTCGAGCGCTGACGAATCAGTCGCCCAATGTTAATATAGCGATCCACCTTCGGGAACTTGGTGAAGGTGTTGTAGACAACGTGCTCGCGCTTGAACTCAGTGCGATTCTTGTAGAAATTGTTTGCTACGAAGACTGGAATATAGTCCATCCAGGTGTCCCCTGGCGTGCCGCTTAGCAGAATCCACCGGTTGCGCTTGGCGATCCGAAGGAATTTCCGTGTCCAGTCACCCGACCCAACGAGTCGTTGCTCATCGAAGATGAAGAAGGCTCCGGCAACATCAGCGTACTTGGCGATGTTATTCCAGGAGTCGACGGTGAGGACCCAGGGGTATTGTCCGGCTTTGTAAGACCCGCAGCCTCGCGTAGCTCTTCCTCCGAGTACGTCTTGTTCGCCTCGTCCAGAATCGTCCGAACTTCCTGCACCTGTTGGGTGAATGTCAATTCCCTGAAGCGAATTCTCTCCGCCTCCGGATCCCAGATCGGTTCTGGCCTCACACGTACAGATGCCTCTCGCAGGGACTCGACCCGCCTTGCCCTTTCCTGAATTCTCTCGTGATACGTTGGATTTCTGTCCAGTATGTCTTCCAGTTTCTGCATGTTCACCAACAGACCCGCTTGATCCTCGTTGGCCTCGATTACAGTCGCAATAGGCACTGAGGGATCTTGAGTCACCACCATCTCGCGAACGATCATCTCTTCCATTTCCAACTCCCGTTCGAGACTTACCTCGCCCTTTAGCTGCTTTTTTGCCAACATAAGGAATCGACACAGGTCCCGACAAGGGTCCAATATCAAGTTGATAAAACTCTTCCTGCCAGTCGAAGGAGTCTCGCTTCTTGGCAGTGGTGATGACGTAGACATCTCTTGGTGCCTCGTATTCTTTGTAATAGGCTGCAGCTACTCGAGATTTACCCGAACCTGGTGCCCCACACAAGATCTTGCCGTTGTTGAGTTTCTTGAATGCCTTGTACTGGTGGTCGCGTAGATATGTACGCAGTTCCTCATCAGTCATGTGCTGAGTGATCATCCACTCCTTCCCAAGGACCAATACCATCAATCTCAAGCCAGCACTCACGGCCACCATTATGACGCCACCGCCAAATGCTAAACCCTGGTCCACAGTGGTCGCATTCCTCGGGCGTTCTATCGGCGATATCGCCATGACTGTCTTTTACAGCCACTACAGTCATTGGTGGTTCTTCGGAAATAACACGCTCGCTAATCCATGGCGCCTCGTTCATTTAACTGAGTGTTCCATTCAGCTCAGAGCCCGTACGATAGAACCGATCGAAAATACGCTTACCATGACCATCCGCGCATTGATAGGTAGTAATAGCTGCGTCTGGGGCAGGGACCAACGGTTCCGTACACACCGGGCACCGATAGACGTATGCTGGCGGTGGGACATTTGCAAGCTTTTGCTCAAAGTTGCAGTTTATACACTTGTGCGTCTCAGACCCCTGATCATATTCAAGTGGACTATTATCGCCGTTAGGGCAACACCAACCGCGCGCTGAGTCCCACACAGCACCTAACTTAGCAGAGGCACTCTCCGTGGCGTTCATAATATCGGCCCGTACGAGCGATTGAGACTGTGCCTTCTTCAACCGCTCAATCTCAAGATGAAGATAGAAGCGAGCCTTCTCAAGATCTTCAATGTGATTGTCAGGGTTCTTCCACCCTGCACGAGCAATGTACTTGAACGCATTGCCGAGATTGAAGCCGCTCTTACCATCCGGACCAACTAGTTGAACGCAAACATCAATCACTTCGAACCCCTGATACTGGTTATAGTGACTGGGGTGCTTAACTTGTTCGCTCTTGTTTTCCATTATAACCTTTGTATGAGATGAGTATAATGCGAATTATATACAATTTGGTCAATTTTAGAAAAACTAAAAACCATGTTTTGTTCAGCGAGCAAAGGCCGAACCCTAAGTTAATAGAGTTCGGCGATGAGGCTACTTGTTAGGGTTACTCAGCTTGATCTGCTCGAGTATGCCAGCGCGCCTACCTTCGATTTTACCCTCGTCGTATCCGACGAGGAACGAACTGTCGAACTCCAGCTTCAAGGCAGTCTCGTGGGACTTCTTGAGCTTGGCGATCTTCAGCTTGTAGTGGATGACGGTGGGGATAATACCGATAGCAAGAGCGAGAATGGCAATCACGATGTACAGGAACATGATAAGTCCTTTCGTAGGGTTCTCATTATAACCCATGTTTTTCATGCGAGAAAAAAGTGGAGCACCTTGTTTAAGGGTGCTCCTATAAGAACTAACTAGCGATAAGCATGGTCTCGGGGTCGACCTTCTTCTTTTCCTTCATTGCAGCCTTACCGGCTGCAACGCCACGTTCAAACGCAGCCAGATTCAAGTCCATAGCCTGGTTGCGAAGCGCAGTGCGCGCGTCGGCCTTCAGGCGGCGAATCGTGGTAACGTGATAGTAGTATGCGGCGCCAGCAATAAGCAGAGCGACAAAGATAAGAAGGATAGCGAGGGGGGTAGACATAATGGTACCTTTCACAGTAGGGTTCTCATTGTAACCCATGTTTTCCATGCGAGAAAAAGCGGAGCCCGTGTTACCGGGCTCCTTTAAACTACTTAGAGAGGAAGATAATGGCGTCGTTATTGGTTATGAAGCTGATACTGGCTTCCGTAGCTTCTCCGATTATGTCGTAGATCTTATTGATCTCGTCGACGCTCGACAAGTCGATGTTTCCACCGTTTCCTACAATAGTGTCTCGGATGGTCGTTGCGATGTTTCCATCTTTCAACGTCTTCACGACGACAACCACTGCGGTGGTCACGGTTGCGACTGCGACAGTCACTCCGATAATCTCGGGGACGTTACGGGAAATCTTATTCTTCAGATTCTTAAGGGTCATTATAAATCCTTTCGTAAGGGTCTCATAATAACCCATGTTTTTTCTGCGAAGGCAAAAAGATAGAGCCCGTGTTACCGGGCTCTATCCCACTGACCTTTTTGATGCGTTGTCAGGCAAGAAGGCGGCTTTCTGCCACGCTATCGAACGTCATCTCGATATACTCGAGGAATTCATTGATGGCTTCGATGCGAAGCATCTCAAGGCGCCTCAACACCTCGTTCTGCGCTTCTTCGTGGGGGACAGGCTCCTCGATGACGATTTGCTTAGCCGCCGTGTAGAACCCAGCCCTAACGACAGGGGAGTCGCTATAGCCGTTAGTCTGCAGGAACAGCCGATACGTCTCTTGGAAATCCTCGATGATATCGTGGGGGTTAACCGTCACCGCCTTGACAATCATGTGCGGCCTCCGTTTTGGGGGATATGGGTCTGCTTTCAGTTCTTTTCCAAATATGCCATAAGAGCCATCGCGACAAAGCCAGACGCCCAGAATGCATTAACGAGCGCTATACGAGCCCACAATGGCACCTTATCGACTCTTTCATAGATGCTCTGGTACTTTGCTTTGTTGCGTAGAGGAAGACGCTCGGCGTGACCACTCTTCGAAATCAATAGGGTCGGACCACGGTCGCCCATTCTTACCACTCCACCCGTCAGCATCAAGAATGCGTGTGTCTGTGAGAATCTGCCACTCGTCTGGGGTGTGTAATTCATCGGGTGGGTAGACGTATGGCATGGTGAACCTTTCGAAGGGTGTTAATATAATAGCTCTAGCGCCTGCTGAGAAGCACGTAGAGGACTCCTGCGGCCACAGCAAGGGGAATGGCTGGTCCGTGCTCCCACTTTCGTAGAAGGCCCTTCACAGGGTTCTTCACCAGATAGTCGTCCATGAAATCGTTCGGGTGATACGGTCCGGTCTCCTCGACCAGCTTAGCTAGACGTGCGGCCATCTCGTTCCACGCCCTTCCTTGCTTCACCGACCACTTGACTCGAATGGGTTTCTCGGCAGGGTTCCAGTTCCTGCCGAACTTCTGGTTGAAACGCTGTTGGGCTCGGTACATCTCTTTGGCCGCCTGGTTATAGCGCTCGGCCAACTTGTCGGAGATCTCGAACTTCAGAGGGCTTTCTTCACCAAACGAATAGATCGACTTAGCCATGACGATCTTTCTCATCAGCAAGAATATCTTTTATCACGCTAAGAAGCTGCATCTGTACCTCGAGAAAAGTTCCAAGATTGCGAACTTCTTCCTGATTAAGAGTGAGCGTCTCCTTTCCCGTTGCGCGGTAGGCATCGAGGACCTCGAGAAAACTGGAAAGAAATTCTTGATTTTTCGGAAGACTACTAACTATTAGTTTTTCGATTTTTTCCTCAGCCACGCTATTCAATCGCCTCCGATAACAATTCTGCAACTCGATCAGTTGCAGATAAGGGTAGCTTTTTTATAGCCTCATCTCGTTTCTTTTCAAGAAAGCTGATAACTTTGTTTTGAACACGCTCCTTGCTGTACGGAATCTTTCGCACCATCACAAGATACGAGAGGTAGTATACAACGACCTTCGCTCGATCTTCGTCGCTATCGGTAGGCCATAGACTTTCACCGGCCACATACCCATCACAGATCTGTGCGACTAATTGGTCTACAGTTATTGACGGAGTCCGGGTCGTAGCCATTTTTACGGCACCCTCGACGATAGATCGAACAGATCTTCTATGGACTCATTCGGTAGAGTACGAAATTCATCGTCAAGCCGATCATTGATAAACTTGACGATTTTCGTTTGAACATACACCGCTTTGTGCGGTGTAGCCTCAACATCTCGCAAAGCACGAAGATAGAAAATGATGCTTGTTACTTTTTTATTGTAGTCACTAAATGACCAAATATCTTCGGCCTCTAAGTACGCGTTACAGATTCCTTCCGCTACTTCTTTTTCTGTCATTGGTCATCGGCCGACGAGCCGCTTTAGCGTGGAGATGGACACCGCCGGTCGCGGCTCGGCGAGGGGCATCTCGCTCTTCTCCCACAGCTCACTGACGTCCTGATCGATGTACTGAACCTTCTGCCAGACGATCAACGCTCCGACAGGAATCAACACCAGGTACGACAGAGCAACGAATCCGGTGACTTTTTCGAGCTTGAGCCTACGCATGAGTAATCAGTACTCTCTTTCTACTAGTTCTTCTTGGGCTCAGGGGTAGGTTCTGGAGTGGGGTTTGGTGGTGGGGTCCGCGGTGGAGCAATTGGTTGCCATGGCGGATCCATGGGGTTGGGGTTGAAGATGCGCACGTTAATCCTTACTTCAGAATACGGCTAACGACGAAGCCGATAACTACACCGATGACTAACGGTTTCTTGTTGGTCAGGACGTAGTCCTTGATGTCGTCGACGTTCATGTACCACTCCTTCTAGAGAACGAAAATGTTGAGTAGGATCGCGAGCAAAATAACTGCTCCGTAAAACAACATTTCTTTCGCGGACAAGTTAGTAGGATCCGAAATCACAATACGTAAATTGGCGTTTCCGGTCTCCTTACTTTCCGTCAAAGTAAGCTCCAGGTGAAGTTTTTTATCCGTATACTTAGGGTTCTTATCGAGAAGGTCGGTAAGAATATCCTTAGCAACGTCAACGTGGTCTTTGTCGAGTCGTGGATATAATGTCGTAGTAGACTCGTAAAGTTTTTTGGGCACGGATTCTCCGGCTTAGATGCTATTTTGGGTAAATAAATGCGTGGCAGGGACCTCGAAAGACCCCCGCCACGCATCGTCGCATAACTAGTTGGCGGTCTTAAAGCTAGCCGTCATATTGTTGCGCGGCCCCGGACCTGGGACCGGGAAATTACGCACGTTGCTTGCGGGCTCTGTGGCCGTAGTAGAGGGTGCCTCCCCAGACCCCTGCGTACTAATATCGTCATCGCCATCGGAACCCAGAAGATCTTCTTCAACCTCGAAGAATTGCTGAAGAAGCCACTCCTCCAGATACACCTTAAAGCTTCGGTGCAGACCCATACGATTGCGAATAACGGATACCACAATCCACGTACCGGGGTATGCCTCCGTCTGCCACCTCTTAGTGGGGTTATCCACAGGCACTCGAACAAACAAAGGCTTATCGTTGCCATCCGTGACAACTGTGCCTTGGCACCACTTCGCGAGGGAGTGCATGTTCTCTTCGGTAACCTTGTGGCCCTTCACAAAGAAAGGCTTACGCATGAACCGGGTGGCCTTCACTTAACAATTTCCTCTCGCGGAAAGGATAAATAGATGTGTATTGTCTATGTGTTGCTAACTCTTAACTACGCCGGCCCCCACATGCGCAAAAAGAGTGTATCACAGGCATTTCTGTAGCACCCTACTTTTGCTAACTTGTTGCTATGCTTCGTAGTACCAACGGATCTCGCCGTAGCAGAGGTAGTTTGGACGAACCCACCCAGGAAGAAGATCGGAATTTAGAACCGGCCAGCACCAATAGCCGGAACCCTTATCACTCCGTGCACCCACGACATTCTTCTCCACCAACTCCTCGATAGCAGCGAACTCTATAAGCGCTTCATCGTATTCGGCCTCGGTAAGATCCATTGGTAAAATACCTTTCTATTGGTTAGTCGAAGTCTTCCCGGTATTCCCCCTCGATGATCTTCTCGTGGTCGATACCCGACTCGAGAGCCTTACCGTCGCTGCGCCCGCCCGAACCACCCAGCTGCTGCTCGAGATGCGCGTACTTGGACTCGAGGTCGTCCTCGTACATAGTGAAGAACATCGACTGCAGATAAGCCGTACGACCGCTCGATCCATCGTCCCGCTTCCAATCGTGCGCCACGATGGTGAGGTCGATCAGAGCTGGCTCGAGCTTGTCCAACATTCCAATTAGGTCTGGGGTAAGAAGCGTCTTGCTACGTCCGAGACCAGTCTCTGGGTCTACATTGCTAACTAGATATGCCCGCGGTGGACGGTTATCGAAGTTAACCTTAACCTTGAGGTGATATAGCTGCTGCTCGTCCTCTTCACGCCGCTTTAGAGGCTTAACGTTCCAGCCCCCCGCCTCGAGCCGATTGGCGTCCTCTTCGCCAATCATAACGCTGAAGTTGCGATCGCCCTGGAAGTTGTACCTTCGCTTTTCCCCTGCGAAGTTGCGGAAAATAATTGCCGTATCTTCGAACGTAACGGTTTCTCGCCGTCGAGCCCTCAGTGCGCCAGACATTATACGGTATCCTTCAGTTGCTTGAGTTTTTTAAGTTTGTCTCGTCGAGCCGCGTGCCACTGGCCTAAAGGTATCTGTTTAATCCAGACCCGTGACCCTACCTTACCAACAACGCAGGGATGCGTGCCCGACCACCCGCAAACGTCGCAGGCGAAAGAGGTAGATTTGGTCATCTGTCCTTGTATTGATTGACTTATTAAGCTTGTTCGTATTCCGGCTTCAACAGTAATTCAACAGTCAAGCCATTTTCGGAGGCAAATTCGAGAAGTTCCTGGAAGCTCGTACTAACCTTGTGTATAACCACGGCAACTTCGTTTGTCTTCACGTCGAAAGTACCGACGTCTTCGTTACCTAAAATAACAAGGCCGCGGATAGTCATTAATTAGATACCCTCCTTCTCTCCCGCTCTCATCCACCCACAAAGGCGACGGCGCCAGCTGTTAAGCCAACGCCGTCGCCTATCCGCTTACTTATATGGCCGATTCACGCAGCACCACGCACAATGCGTCCCGCCCTGGTGAATATGTCGCCACCGCCAAAAATGCCAGCAGGTGCGCATTAGCTCGCGTTGGTGTTGCGAGCAACTTCCCAGTTCTCGACGAACATGTCGTTCTGGATAATCTCAAAGGTCGCGTCGTCGTGGCGCACGATCCAGTCGCCCATAGGGCAGAACTTCACGCCGTCCAGAGTCGGAAACTGAACACCAGCGGGGTGAATCGCGCCGCTCTCATCCCGAACATTGGTGTCGCTGGTGATAACACGACCCATCAGGTTGAATGCAATCAGATTTGCCTGATCCTCGGTAACCTGAATCGCCTTGATTCGCTCGGAGACCTTCGGCTTGACCTTGTAAACACGGAACATGAGAGATGGAACCTTTCTGATTGTATGAATATAAATGGTCGAACGGGTGTTACTTGATCGAGGAGCCCTTGCGGATCTTCTTGCCCAACGACCGCCAGAACTTCTCCCGACGCTCTCGCTCCAGTGGGTTTTCCTCCCGCTTCGCAGCCGGGCCATACTTGATAACGCCATTCGTACCAAGCGTAGCCAGGATAACGCGATTGCCGTCCGAGTCCAGAACCTTCTGCATTACGGTTAAGCTCCTGTGCAATATAATGGGGGATGGTTGAGCATGTTCTATGTTACCACTTACCGCGAATAACCATTACTGGTCCGACGGCGAACCCTCGAGGAATTCGCCGGAATATGGGGCGGAGGCGCCAGCTCCTCGAAAGGAACCAGCGCTGTCCGCATTCTACGCCCATTCGCACCAAGATCCTACCGATCTAATTTTAGGAAAGGAACTCATCGACCGTACTAAAGCTACTACCCTCAACAAACTTCTCGAGGTTAGCAACAGCCTCAGTCACTAGGTTCTCGAAATAATCGAGATCGATAGCTTCTGCGGGCAACCCCAAACCAACGTTGGAATCCACCCACAGTCGGCCCTTAGTGCCCTGGACTGCATACGCCTTACCGTCCTTGACTCGCCACAGCTGACCTCCGCCGTAACCTTCCTTAACGGGGGTGAAGCGACCAGTCTTACCGACGAAGATGAGGTTCTCAAGCGCTCGATCATAGATCTTAGCTTGCTCTACCTCAGATATACCAGTCTTCTTCATCTTCTTCATAATGGCGGTGGCGCGGTCGACCCAGCCACCCTCTACCTCGTCGAGAATTAGGTCGTCGCTATTATCTAGCGTTCCCCACGCTGCAACGCCGTCGCCATTCTCGTGCATTCCGAAATCGAGACACAACGCGCTCTGCAGAACATGCTTCGTTTCGCAGAAATCGTTGTAGTTGATGTCGTCCGAATATCCGAACAACTTCTTGAAGACGTACGGGTGTTGGTATTGCGAGCCGGTGGCGGACCAGCAGTTAGAGATGCACTCATCCTTCTTGGCCACATAGACCGCGTCGTTTACCAATCCGAGCTTGGCATACGTGACTTCGTGCTCCATATCGTAGCCGTACTTATCGGCAAAGAGCTTGACCTGCTCGATGATCTCCGGTGTTGCGTTGGGGATCTTGACCGAGTCGGTCTTAATATGAGCAACAGTGTAGCCCTGCTCTTC
>Ga0247732_10000216_pt1 | contig 35012 bp, 35 predicted proteins | sample UWRJL163409C2_FD_180940 | JGI IMG/M metagenome (GOLD analysis project Ga0247732, IMG submission 180940) | Plant litter microbial communities from Arlington Agricultural Research Station in Wisconsin, United States - UWRJ-L163-409C-2 | ecosystem: Environmental > Terrestrial > Plant litter >...
GAGCGAGGGTCGCCCCGCACAGAGCTCGAGCAGCCGTCCGGCAGCGAACACCGGTGGAGGCCGCGCGGCCGTCACCGGCGAGCGCCGGGCAGCCCAGCCGGCTCGCGCCGAGCAGGCTCCGAGCCGCCCCCGCGGTGGCAAGGGCCGCGCTCAGTCGCCGGCCGGCCCGATCCGCGTCGGCCAGGTTGTGCGCTCCAACTCACGTAACAGCGGGCGTTAAGTAGCACCGCAGCACAGGAACGGCCCGCCCCGAATTGGGGGTGGGTCGTTCCGTCTTTAACCTCGGCGCGGAAACAGGGCGGTAACGTCCCGTGGCTAGCGTCGAGTCATGACAGCGACAATCAGGCGGGCAGTTCTGACCGATGCGCCCGCTCTGGGCGCCATCCACTCCGCGTCCTGGGGCGAGTTGTACCCCAAGGCCCTTCCCGCTGAGGTGCTCGCGCAGCTCAACCCTGACTACATGGCTCACCTCTGGGGCAAGTTCGTCTCGAAGGGCGCCGACTACAAGCAGTGGGTCGCCGAACGCGACGGCACCATCGTCGGATTCGCGGGCGTTGGCCCCGGCCGTGACACCGATCTCAATGAGTCGGTCGAGCTCTACTTTCTCTATGTCGTTCCCGAGGCGCGGGGCACCGGCGTCGGTACGCAGCTGCTTGCCGCGGCGAACGCCGACTACCTCTGGGTGTGGGAGGACTTCAAGCGAACCCGCAAGTTCTACGCCGCGCAGAGCTTCGTTCCCGAGATCGTGCGCGTCACCCGTGGCATGGGCCAGAAGAGCCGCGTCGGCGTGCTCTTCGGCTCGAGCTACCAGACCGAGCTCAAGATGATCCGCACTCCCGCCTAACGACGGCTACCATTTCGGATATGGCCCCTCTCATCCGACGCGCTGAGGCAGGGGACGTCACCCGGCTCGGCGAGCTGCATTCCGCAGTGTGGGCCGAGCTCTACCCCGACGTTCTCTCGCCAGCGATTCTCGCCTCTCTTGACCCGACCACCATGGCTGAGCTGTGGGGCCGATTCATCACCCGCGGCGACGACTACGTGCAGCACGTTGCTGTCGTCGGCGACGAGATCGTCGGCTTCGTCGGCGTCGGCCCCGGCCGCGAACCCGGCTACGAGCTCGGCCGCGAGCTCTACTTCATCTACGTCGCCCCGGAGCACCGCCGCAGCGCGATCGGCAAGCAACTGCTCAAACAGGCGGATGCCGACTACCTCTGGATCGCCGAGGCCAACCGCCCCACCCAGGCTTTCTATCGCAAGCAGAAGTTCTACCCCGACTCCGTGCGCCGCGTCGGAGCCCTCTTCGGCGCCGAGCTGCCCGAAGTGCGGATGGCTAGGTAGCGCTAGAGCCGGCCGACGCTCGCCAGCGCCGAGCGCAGCAGCGACCCGCGGCCGCCCTCCATCTCGGCGGCTACGGAGTCCGACGCGGCTTCGCGCGGCGTCATCCAGGTGAGTTCAAGGGCGTCCTGGCGAGGGTCGCAGGTGCCGGTCACCGGAATCACGTAGGCGAGGGAGACGGCGTGCTGGCGCTCGTCCACGTACTGGCCGATGCCCGGCAGCGGAAAGTACTCGGCGACAGAGAACGGCACCGGCGACGGCGGCAGCTGCGGGAAGGCCATCGGGCCAAGGTCTTTCTCGAGGTGGCGGTACAGCGCATCGCGCAGCGACTCCCCGAACATCACGCGGCCCGAGACGAGCGTGCGGGTGATCGAGCCGGCGGCGTTAGCGCGCAGCAGCACGCCCACCTCGGTGACGATGCCGGTGCCGTCGACGCGCACGGGCACGGCCTCCACGTAGAGCAGAGGAAGTCGACGGCGCACCTCGGCGAGTTCGTCGTCAGACAGCCAGCCGGAATTGGGATCGGGGGTGCCTACGGAGCTCATGCTTTATTCTCACCTACTGCGTTGCGATCCACCGGCGCACAAGGTCTGTGAGTTGCGGGGCTAGCGCGGTGGCGGCAGCGGCGTCCGCGATGGTCAGAACGCCGCGATCGGGGGCCGGCCATCGGAGCAGGCCGGTGGGGTCATCGAAGTGAAAGGTGTCGACATCCGCTCGCTGTCTCGCACCACGGTGGAAGATGACCTGCACCGGGCCGGCGGGCGTCACGCGGAATGTCACCCGGTCGATGCCGTTGTAGACGAAGTTGGGCGAGTTCCATTTCTCGATCTCGACGATCGCTGGGTCTGCTGCGAGCACAGCCTGACGGAGAATGGATAACACAAAAAGCAATTCTACAGATGGGGAATCACATGCAGATCGATGCGAGCGCGGTGCTGTGGTCGGCCCCCGAGCGCGAACGTGCGGGCCGCCCGCTGCTGGTGCTGCTGCACGGCTACGGCTCGCACGAGGGCGACCTGTTCGGCCTGGCACCCGGGCTGCCGCTCGGGCCGGTGATCGCCTCGCTGCGCGCGCCGCTGACGGCAGGGCCGGGCAACTCCTGGTTTCCGCTGACCTTCGAGACCCCGGTCGCTGAGCACGGGCGCAATGCGGATGCCGCCGCCCAGGCGGTTCTCGACTGGCTCGACACGACAGAGCACAGCTCGGTCGGCCTTCTCGGGTTCTCGCAGGGCGGCGCGGTCGCGCTGCAGTTGCTGCGGCTCGCGCCCACCCGCTTCGACTATGCCGTGATGCTCTCGGGTTTCGTGGTGGGCGGCACGCATGACGGGGACGCTGCACTTGCCCAGGCGAAGCCGCCGGTCTTCTGGGGGCGCGGCACGGCCGACCCGGTGATTCCGGCGTACGCGATCGAGGCGACGGAGCAGTGGCTGCCGTCGCACTCGACACCGACCACCCGCATCTACGAGGGTGTTGCCCATGGCATCTCGAACGCCGAGCTGAGGGATCTGTCGATTTTCATCGGCGAGCAGCTGTGATCACGGTCGCCTTGGCGCTGTCCGGCGCGCTGGCATACGGGATCTCTGATTTTCTCGGGGGGCTCGCCTCCCGGCGCATTCGCCCGCTGGTCGCCACAGCGTGGGCCGCGCTCTTCGGGATCGTGCCTCTGCTCGTCGGCCTGCTGGTTCTCGGCGGCCGTTTCACCGCCGATGCCGTGCTCTGGGGCGTGGTCGCCGGCCTCGCTGGCTCCATCGGTGTTCTGTTTCTCTACACGGCGCTCGCGATTGGCCCGATGAGCGTGCTCTCGCCGGTCACCTCCGTTGTGGCGGTCGTGATCCCTATCGCCGTCGCCCTGCTGTTCGCGGGCTCACGTCTGTCGTGGATCGGCACCGCAGCCATCGTCACCGCCGTTATCGCGGTTGCGCTGGTCAGCACCGCCAAGGATCCCTCTGGCGCGCGACTCACCACGCGCGGACTGATCGCCGCAGGCATAGGCGGATGCGGATTCGGAGGCCTGGTGCTCGCCTACTCGGCAACCTCGCCCGATGACGGTCTCGCCCCTCTTGTGGTCGCCCGCGTCGTGCAGACCATCGTCATGTGGGCGGGTGTCGCCGTTGTCTCTTGGCGCGGCGGCAAAGGCGGCTCTGGGCGCGTGCCCTGGCTGCTGCTCGCGATCTGCGGAACCGTGGATGCCGCGGCCAACGTGCTCATCCAGGCAGCGCTGCACACCGGGGCGGCGGCAACCACCCTCCCCGTCGTCAGCGTGCTCAATGCCCTCTACCCGATTGGCACCGTGATTCTGGCAGCCGTGGTGCTTCGGGAGCGGCTGAGCCGCCTGCAGCTCACCGGTCTGGCGTTGGCGCTGGCAAGCAGTGCGGTGCTGGCGTCGCTCTAGCAACCCCATCTGTATGACAGACGTTCGGGGGAGAATGGCCGAATGGCTGACGTGCTCGAGAGGTTCAGCCCGGCAACCCGGGAGTGGTTTCTCGGCGCGTTCCCGGCGGCCACCCCGGCGCAGCTCGGCGCCTGGGATGCAATCTCGACCGGGCAGCACGCCCTCGTCGTCGCCCCGACCGGATCGGGCAAGACGCTCGCATCCTTTCTTTGGGCGATCGACCGACTAGCCACCAGCGCGCCGTCGGACGACCCCCGCCGCCGCACCCGCGTTCTCTACATCTCGCCCCTCAAGGCCCTCGGTGTCGACGTTGAGCGCAACCTGCGCGCCCCGCTCGTCGGAGTGACGCAGACCGCCCGGCGGCTGGGGTTGCCCGCGCCCGAGGTGACTGTCGGTGTTCGGTCGGGCGACACCTCGACCCAGGACCGCCGGCTGCTTGCTCGCACGCCCCCCGACATCCTCATCACCACCCCCGAGTCGCTCTACCTCATGCTCACCAGCGCGGCCCGCGAGACGCTGCTCGGCGTCGAGACGATCATCATCGATGAGGTGCACGCCGTCGCCGCGACCAAGCGCGGCGCGCACCTCGCCGTGTCGCTCGAGCGGCTCGACGAACTGCTCGAGAAGCCTGCGCAGCGCATCGGGCTGAGTGCGACGGTGCGTCCACTCGACGAGGTTGCGCGCTTTCTCGGCGGCAGTGCGCCGGTGACGATTGTGGCTCCGCCGGCATCCAAGACCTTCGACCTGAAGGTGGTGGTGCCCGTCGACGATATGAGCGAGCTGGGCACGGCGCCGATGCGCGAGGGCTCGAGTGCGGCGGCCCCCGAGCGCACCGGATCGATCTGGCCGCACGTCGAAGAGGGCATCGTCGACCTGATTCTCGAGCACCGGTCGACGATCGTGTTCGCGAACTCACGGCGGCTGGCTGAGCGGCTGACGGGGCGGCTTAATGAGATCTACGACGAGAGGATCGCCGAGCCGGTGCCCGTTGAGGCGAGTTCGGCGGCCGCCATGCCCGGCCAGTCAGGCACCCTCGCCCCCACGCAGGCACTTCTCGCCCGCGCCCACCACGGCTCGGTCAGCAAAGAGCAGCGGGCGATCATCGAAGATGACCTCAAGTCGGGCGTGCTGCGCTGCGTAGTCGCCACCTCCTCCCTCGAACTCGGCATCGACATGGGCGCGGTCGACCTCGTCATTCAGGTCGAGTCGCCGCCGAGCGTCGCCAGCGGGCTGCAGCGGCTCGGCCGCGCCGGCCACCAGGTCGGCGAGATCTCGCGCGGCGTCATGTTTCCGAAGCACCGCGCCGACCTGCTGCACACCGCTGTCGCGAGTGAGCGGATGCTGTCGGGGCAGATCGAGGCGATCGCGGTTCCCGCGAACCCCCTCGACATCCTCGCGCAGCAGACAGTCGCGGCCGTCGCACTCGAGCCGGTGCAGATCGACGAGTGGTACGACACGGTGCGGCGTAGCGCGCCTTTTGCAACCCTGCCGCGCAGCGCATACGAGGCGACCCTCGACCTGCTCAGCGGGCTCTACCCGAGCGACGAGTTCGCCGAGCTGCGGCCCCGCATCGTGTGGGACCGCGTCGCCGGCACACTCACCGGCCGACCCGGCGCGCAGCGGCTGGCCGTGACGAGCGGTGGAACGATTCCCGACCGCGGCCTCTACGGCGTCTTCATGGTGGGCGGCGACCCCTCCACCGGCGGCATGCGGGTCGGCGAGCTCGACGAAGAGATGGTCTACGAATCGCGGGTGAGCGACGTCTTCGCCCTCGGCACGACGAGCTGGCGCATCGAAGACATCACGCACGACCGCGTACTCGTCTCCCCCGCCTTCGGCGTTCCTGCTCGCGCGCCCTTCTGGAAGGGTGACGGGCTGGGCCGGCCGGCCGAGCTTGGCAAGGCCATCGGCGCATTCAGCAGGGAGGTCTCGACGGGCTCGACCTCCGGGGTTGCCGAGCGTCTCGCTAAGGCCGGACTGGATGAACGCGCCGCCAACAACCTCGTCGCCTTCGTCGCCGAGCAGAAGGCCGCAACCGGGCAGGTGCCCAGTGACACGACGCTCGTGGTCGAGCGCTTTCGCGACGAGCTCGGCGACTGGCGAGTGATTCTGCACTCCCCCTACGGCATGACGGTTCATGCGCCGTGGGCGCTCGCGGTCGGGGCGCGCATCCGCGAGAGACTCGGGGTCGAGGGTGCGGCGATGGCGAGCGATGACGGCATCGTCGTGCGCATTCCCGACAGCGATGCTGAGGCACCCGGGGCATCCCTGTTCGTCTTCGAACCCGATGAGCTCGAGCAGCTGGTCACGAGCGAGGTCGGCGGCAGCGCACTCTTCGCCTCGCGCTTTCGCGAGGCCGCCGCGCGCGCCCTGCTGCTGCCGCGCTACAACCCCGGCAAGCGCCAGCCGCTGTGGCAGCAGCGCCAGCGGGCCGCCGCGCTGCTTGAGGTCGCCTACAAGTACCCGAGCTTTCCGATCGTGCTCGAGACGGTGCGCGAGGTACTGCAAGACGTCTACGACCTGCCCTCGCTCGCCCAGCTGACGCGCGATATCGAGGGCCGCAAGATTCGCATCGTCGAAACCGAGACGGATGTTCCGTCGCCCTTCGCGCGCTCGCTGCTATTCGGCTACGTGGCCGCCTTCATGTACGAGGGGGACTCCCCGCTCGCCGAGCGCCGCGCCGCCGCCCTGTCGCTCGACCCGACCCTGCTGGCCGAGCTGCTCGGGCGCGCAGAGCTGCGCGAGCTGCTCGACCCGGGGGTCATCGAGCAGACCGAACTCGAGCTGCAACGCCTCGCCGCAGACCGTAAAGCGAAAGACGCCGAGGGCATCGTCGACCTGCTGCGGCTGCTCGGGCCGCAGTCGCTCGCCGAGATTCAGGAGCGCTCCACGGGCGGTAGCGACCAGCTCGATCAGCTGGTGCGCGCGAACCGCCTCATCTCTGCAACCATCACCGGCGAGCTGCGCTGGGCCGTCGCCGAAGATGCCGGGCGCCTGCGCGACGCTCTCGGTACCCCGGTGCCGATCGGCGTACCCGTCGCCTTTCTCGAGCCAGTGGCCGATCCGCTCGGCGATCTGGTTGCCCGCTACGCCCGCAGTCACGGACCCTTCACCACGGCCGATGTCGCCGCTCGCTTCGGCCTCGGCACTGCCGTCGTCGGCCAGGTGCTGCGCAAGCTCGCCGGCGAGCGCCGCATCGTCGAAGGAGAGTTTCGGCCCGGGGCGACCGGCAGCGAGTGGTGCGACATTGAGGTGCTGCGCCGCCTGCGCTCCCGCTCGCTGGCCGCGCTGCGGCACGAGGTCGAGCCGGTTGACGCCGCCACATACGGCCGCTTTCTGCCCGTCTGGCAGAACGTGGGGTCCCGCTTACGCGGCGTCGACGGAGTCGCGCAGGTCGTTGACCAGCTTGCGGGGGTGGCGCTGCCGGCATCCGCGTGGGAATCGCTGGTTCTTCCCGCCCGGGTTCGCGACTACTCCCCGGTGATGCTCGACGAGCTGATGCTCACCGGCGAGGTGAGCTGGGCCGGGCAGGGTGATCTGCCAGGCAATGACGGGTGGGTGTCGCTGCATCTTGCGGACTCGGCGAGTGTGACGTTGCCTGGGCCGGGAGAGGTGCAGGAACGGACGGACCTCGAAACCTCCGTACTCGAGGCCCTCGCCGGCGGTGGCGCATTCTTCTTTCGCCAGCTCGCGCAGGCGGTCGGCTCGACCGACGACAAGAGCCTGCAGCAGGCCCTGTGGGAGCTCGTCTGGGCGGGCCTCGTCACCAACGACACCCTCGCGCCACTGCGGGCGTACCTCGGTGGTCCCGTCGCATCGCGGCAGCGGGCACCACGGGTTCGTGCCTACCGCGGTCGTGTCGGGCTGCCGTCGGTCAGTGGTCCACCGTCGGTCGGTGGCCGCTGGTCGTTGCTGCCGCTCGGCGATACCGAGAACACCGTGCGGGCGAAGGCGCTCGCCGAGCAGCTGCTCGAGCGGCACGGGGTGGTGACGCGCGGTGCCGTACAGAGCGAGGGCGTTCGCGGCGGCTTCTCGCTCGCCTACCGCGTGCTCAGCGGCTTCGAAGAGACCGGGCGCGCCCGCCGCGGCTACTTCATCGAGGGGCTCGGGGCGGCGCAGTTCGCGACCGGCGCGACCATCGACCGGCTGCGCGGATTCACGAAAGACGGCATCGCCACCCGCGAGGAGCCGACCGTCGTCACCCTCGCAGCGACCGACCCCGCGAACCCCTACGGCGCGGCGCTGCCCTGGCCCTCGCAGGACGGCGGGCACCGCCCCGGGCGCAAGGCGGGCGCGGTCGTGATCCTCGTCGATGGAGAGCTGACCGTCTACCTCGAACGCGGGGGCAAGACGGCGCTGGTGTTCAGCGAGGCCCCCGAGGTTCTCGAGCTGGCCGCCCGCGACCTCGTGCGCGTCGTGCGCGAGAACCTCGGCAAGCTGCGCATCGACAAGGCGAACGGGCAGTTTGTCATCGGAACGCTGTTCGGCGATGCACTCGTCGAAGCGGGGTTCCAGTTGAACCCGCAGGGGCTGAGGCTGCGTGCCTAGGAGCGAAAGTGCCTGAGGGCGACACCGTCTACCTGTCGGCGAAGAACCTCAACGCGGCTCTCGCCGGAGCGGTGGTGACGCGCTGCGATATTCGAGTTCCGGCCTTCGCCACGGTCGACCTCACCGGCGACGTGATTGAAAGCGTCATCAGTCGCGGAAAGCACCTGGTCATGCGCATCGGCGACCACAGCATCCACTCGCATCTGAAGATGGAGGGCAGCTGGCACCTGTACCGTCCGGGCACCAAGTGGATGCGCCCCGAGTTTCAGGCGCGGGCCATCATCGGCACGGCCGACTGGGTCGCCGTCGGCTTCTCGCTCGGCACCCTCGAGGTGTGGGAGCGCGGGCAGGAGGTGGCCGAACTCGACTACCTTGGACCCGACCTGCTCGGCCCCGACTGGGATGCGCGCCTCGCCTCCGAGAACCTGCTGCGTGAGCCCGAGGTGCCCGCCTTCGTTGCGCTGCTCGAGCAGCGCAACCTCGCGGGCCTCGGCAACGAGTACGTCAACGACCTGCTTTTTCTGCGCGGCGTGAACCCGTGGCGCCCCATCGGCACGGTTGATATGGACGGGATGCTGACAACCGCCCACAAGGTCATCAACCTCAATAAAGACCGCTCGATTCGATCGCTCACCGGCGACCTACGGCCGAAGCAGACCAGCTGGGTCTACGGGCGCGTGAACCGGCCGTGTCGACGCTGCGGCACCCGCATTCGCAAGTCGCAGCTGGGACCGACCCCGCTCATCCAGCGGGATGTGTACTGGTGCCCGCGGTGCCAGCCCGAGATCTAGGCGCGCTTGCGGCGCGCGATCTCGTCGGAGAGCTTCTGCACCTCGGCGGGGTCCGCGTTCCGCGCTAGGGCGACGTAGTGGTCCATGACGGCTGGGGTGTAGCGCACCGGCAGGGTCTGCCCGGGGGCGAGGCGGGTGAGCTCGGTGATCGTGAAAGTCTCGTCGGCGATGCCGCGAAAGGTGACGCCCTCGGCCGTCTCCACGTCGAGCATGAGCACCAGACGTGGGTTGCTGTTGAGCTCGCGCCAGTCAACCAGCACGCCGAGCGCGAGCACCCCCGCTCGCAGCTGCGCGTTGCGTCTCGTTGCGGTGGCGCTCAAGAACGGGTTCGGAGCTATGCCCGGAAATTCGGGGCCCACGCCGAGCGCCTCCCGGCTCAGGTCGGGCCTGAGCTGCTCCACCATGTCGCTGAGCTTCTTCTTCGAACCGAACATGCCGACCCCTCTCTCACGCCCGGCCGGCGTGCCAATCGTTACCGCGATCGTACGGCAGGGCCATTACGAGACCAGAGTTGCGGCCCAGAGGGGCCTATTCACCCGCCCAGCGTTCGACGTCGTCGCTCGAGAACCGGTCGATGCGCTCCTGGATGAGCGCGCGCCAGGTAGCAGACTCGCGCAGCTCATCGCTGAACAGGCCGGGCACGTCGACCATGCGTGCCGCGAGGGAGGACTCCGAGCCCGCAGCCGCGCGCCGCAGTTCATCGGCGCGCGGGTCGTTGAGCTCCAGTGCACGGCCGGCGCTGTCGACACCACGCGCGACGAAGACCATCCAGGCGGCGTAGGCGACGGCCGCGCCGACCGGGCTCTCGCCGCGATCGAGGGCCGCCTTCGCGGTGGTCAGCAGCCGAAGGGGCAGCTTCTGGGATCCGTCCATTGCAACCTGCATGGTCTGGTGGCCGAGGGCGGCATTGCCGAACCGCTCCATCACCTGCTCGCCGTAGGCGTGGGCGTCAACACCGTCGGGCAGGGTGAGCGCGGGGACCGCCTCGTCGTGGATGAGACGGCGGGCAACGGCGGCGAAGGCCGGCTGCTGCACCGTCTCGGCGATCGTCGTGTACCCGGCGAGTGCGCCGAGGTAGGCGAGCTGCGAGTGTGTCGCGTTGAGCACCCGCAGCTTGAGCAGCTCGTAGGGCTCGACGTCGTCGGCGAAGGTCGCGCCGACCCGGTCCCACGCGGGACGGCCGGCGGCGAAGTCGTCCTGCATGACCCACTGCCAGAACGGCTCGGCGAGCACACCCGCCTCGTCGCGCAGGCCGATGAGATCAGCGATCGATGCACGCCGGGGCTCGTCGACGACGGGAACCATGCGGTCAACCACGGTCGAGGGAAAGCTGACGCTGTGCTCGGCGAAATCAAGGGCGTCGCGAGTCCACTGGCTGCCCGCGGCCTCGAGCATCGAGCGCACCGCAGCGCCGAGCAGCGCGCCGTTCGACGGGAGGTTGTCGCACGAGAGCACAGTGACCGGCAGCCCACTGATGGCGCGGTCCATGATGGCCGCGGCAACGAGACCGACGGCGGTGCGCAGCGGCTCGACGGCGAACGAGCCGCGGGAGCGCAGCGCGGCCACGTCCGAGGCGACGGCCTCGCTATCGAGAGCGAGGGCGCCGCCGGGCGCCAGGTTGTACCCCTTCTCTGTGACCGTGAGCGAGATGATGCGCGTCGATGGCGAGCGCAACGCGGTGAGCACCTCGCTCTGCTCGTCGCGCGCGAAGAGCATGCCGGTGAGTGAGCCGACCACGCGTGCGTCCTCCAACTGGGGCGAGCGGCGCACGACAGAGAACAGGTTGTCCTGGGGTACCAGCTGATCGACAACTCCGCGCGAGCGCTGCGAGACACCGGTGATACCCCAGCTGGTGTCGCCCGTCGCCGCCATGGCGTCCTCGGTGATCATCGCCTGGTGCGCGCGATGAAAGGCGCCGACACCGAGGTGCACGATGCCGGTATGAAGGTCGCTGGCCTCAACCAGGGGGCGCCCGACCTCCGGTCGCAGCTGGCCGAGGGTGGTCCGACTCAGTCGGGTCACGGCGCGTCCAGCACCCGTGGGTCGACCGGCATGGTCTCCCAGGTATCGCGCAGCCATTCGGCACGCGGCTCATTGGAGAAGCGCCAGGCGCGCTCGTCGGTGTCTCCGGCCATGACGTTGAGGTAGTACATGTCGTAACCGGGGGGCGCGATCGATGGGCCGTGCCATCCGAATGGAATGACCATGACGTCGCCCGTGTGCACCTCGGCGAACTCGTCGAGCGGTCGCTCGTCGGCGCTGAAGACGCGCTGGTAGGCGAAGCCGGGATCGCCGGCTGGGCCGTCGCTCACCTCGAAGTAGTAGAGCTCCTCGAGGTTGAGCTCGCCGTCGGGGTGGTCAGAGTTCACGTCGTGCTTGTGAGGCGGGTAGCCCGACCAGTTGCCGCCCGGAGTGATGACCTCGAGCGCCAGAAGGCGATCGGATTTCACCCCGCCGGCCATGCAGAACTCGCGCGCACGACGACTCATGTTGCCAGCGCCACGGATGCCGATGGGCACGTCTTCCGCCGCGAGATACTGCACCTCGAGCTTCGTGCGCGCCTTCGCCGCAGGGAACGAGACGCGGCCGTCAGTGATCGCGGTGATTACCGCGTCGGTGTCGCGGGGGATGTAGAGCACGTCGGTCGACCCGGCGAACACGCCACTGCGACCCTGCAGCGTGTGCGTCTGCCCCTCGACGATGACCTTGAACGAGCCGGACATCGGCACGACGATGTACTCGTACTCACTGCCCAGCTTGGTCACGCTCTCTCCCGCCGCCAGCTCGGCGAGCTGGAAGCCCGAGAAGCGCCAGCCGGCGGTCTCGGCGTCGACGTCGACCGCGAAGTGCTCGGTCGAGGCCTCGCCGAGGCGGATCACGGTGCGGCTCATCGTGCCACCGCCGTTTCGGCCGTGAGCGCGATTGCGGCATCGGCGATGTCGGCGGGGGTGAACCCGAAATGCTCGAGCAGAACGTCCGGCGGAGCAGAGGCGCCGAAGCTGTCGATGCCATAGACCGCGCCGGTGCGACCGGCGAGGCGGTAGAGCCCGTTGGGGTGCGAGGCCTCCACCACCAGGCGCGGAAGCGCCTGCGGCAGCACCGACTCCTGGTACTCCGTCGGCTGCGCGAAGAAGACCTCGTGCGAGACCAGGGAGACGACCTGCGCGCGAAGGCCGCGCTCGGCGAGAAGCTCGGCCGCCGAGATCGCGAGGTGCACCTCGGAGCCGGACGCGACGATGACGACGTCGGCGTCATCCGCGGGGTGGATGATGTAGCCGCCCTGCAGCGCGCTGCCGATGGCCCGCGAGTGGTCAAGCTGGGGCAGCGCCGTGCGCGACATCGCCAGGATCGACGGGCCGTGCAGGTTCGCCAGCGCGAGCTGCCAGGCGGAGGCGGCCTCGACCGCATCTGCCGGTCGCAGCACCGTGGTGTTCGGCGTCGCCCGCAGCATCGCCAGCACCTCGATCGGCTGGTGGGTTGGGCCATCCTCGCCGACGGCGATGCTGTCGTGGCTGAGCACGTGAATCACGGGAAGCTCCTGCAGTGCCGCCATGCGCAGGGAGTTGGCCTGATACGACGCGAACATCATGAAGGTGCTCGCGAAGGGACGGAACAGGCCATGCAGCGCAATGCCGTTGCTGATGGCTCCCATGGCGTGCTCGCGCACCCCGAAGCGGATGTTGCGGCCGCCGCGGTTGTCGGGCGCGTAGTCTCCGCCCTCGGGGAGGTACGCCATGGTGGCGCTTGCGAGGTCGGCGGAGCCGCCCACGAGGTTCGGCGCGGCGTCGCCCACGGCGGCGATGAGGTGTCCGCCAGAGGCACGCACCGGCTCTGGGCTCGTCGGGATCGGCACCCCAAGGCTCGCGACGTCAATGCCTGCCTCGGTGTGGCGCGTCCAGTCGTCGAGAAGGCCTGCGCTGTCGGAGCCGGCGATGGCCTCCGACCACGCCGCACGAGCAGCGGCACCGCGCGCCGCAAAGCCCTTCCAGCTCTCAGCGACGGCAGCAGCGACAGCGAAGGACTCGTGATGCGCATCGCCAAGGCCGGTCTTGATGTGCAGCGTCTCGTCATCGCTCACCGCGCCGCTGTGGATCTTCGAGGTGTCGACGAGGGTCGAACCGATGCCGATGAGAGTGCGAACACGAATGAGCGAGGGGCGTTCCGTGTCGGCGAGCGCTGCCTGAATAGCGGCATCGATCTCGGCAATGCTCTCGCCATCGATGGGCTCGCTCACCTGCCAGCCGAGTTCGCGGATCGCGTTGCAGGTCGCGGTCGCGTTGTGCGCCGCGGAGGCGCGACCATCGATGACGATGTCGTTGTCGTCATAGAAGGCGACGAGCTTGCCGAGCCCCAGCACTCCGGCGAGCGCAATCGATTCGAGAGCCACGCCCTCCATGAGGTCGCCGTCCGAGACGATCGCGAAGGTGCGGTGGTCGATGACGGTGACGTCATCTGTGTTGAGTCGGGCAGATCCCATCGTCTCGGCGATGGCCATGCCGACCGCGTTGGCGATGCCCTGGCCGAGGGGGCCTGTGCCCGCGTCCACGCCGGGGGTGACGTGCACCTCGGGGTGGCCGGGGGTGATGCTGTGCAGCTGGCGGAAGGCACGCAGATCGTCCGCGCTGACGGCATAGCCGGCAAGGTGCAGCATCGAGTAGAGCAGTGCAGAACCGTGACCGGCCGAGAGCACGAAGCGGTCGCGATTGACCCAGGTCGGATCGGTCGGGTCTGACACCAGGTAGCGCGAGTACAGGGTGTGGATTACCGGGGCAACGGCGAGGGGAAGGCCGATGTGGCCGATTCCTGCCTGCTGCACCTGATCGACCGAGAGTGCCCTGAGGGTCGCGATCGACGCTGCATCGGCGTCCGCGCTCCAGGACTCCGTCGTGTGGCTCATGAGATAACTGCTTTCGTGTTGAGACGGATGAAGAGGTGAGATTTAGCCCTTGACGCTGCCTGCGGCAATGCCCGAGACGATGAACCGCTGCAGCAGCAGGTAGAGCGCCACCGCGGGGAGTGTGTAGACGATCGCGACCGACATGACCTGCTGGGTCGGCGTTGTCAGCTCGCCGATGAATCCAGCCAGTCCGACGGACGCGGTGTGCAGCGAATCCTGCGTGGTGAAGGTGAGCGCGAAGATGTACTCGTTCCACCCGTGGAAGAAGGCGATGACCGCGACCGCCGCAAGGGAGGGGGCAATGATCGGGATGACCATGCGGGTCAGCACGCCAACCCGCGTCGCGCCATCCACGCGCGCAGCCTCGTCGATCTCGGTCGGCACGCCGTCGATGGCGCCCATGAGCACGAGCGTCACGACCGGCATGACGAAGGCCGCGTTGACGAGGATCAGGCCGAACAGCGAGTTGATGAGCCCGAGCGCAGCGAAGATCGAGAACAGCGGCACCACGAGCACGGCCTCGGGCAGCATCTGCGTGAGGAAGAGGCTGAGGCCGATGATCGCCTTGCCGCGAAACGAGAACCGCGAGAGGGCATAGGCCGTCGGAACGCCGAAGGCGACCGCGAGCACCATGGTGCCGGTCGCGACGATCGCACTGTTGCCGAGCCAGCTGAGCATCGGGGTGTCGGTGAATGCCCCGAAGAAGTTGCCGAGGTTCGCGAGGTTCGGAAAGAGCTGCGCGCTCTCGTCGTAGAAGTTGCTCGTCGGCGTGGTGGCCGTGACGAACATCCAGTAGAAGGGGAACACGGCGAGGCCTGCAATGACCAGCAGGACGATGATGGCGATGGTCAGGCCGAGGCGGGACTGTTTCATCGGGTGACTTCCGATCGGGCGGCGCGGTTGGAGAGGATGAAGTAGATGACGGTGATCGTCAGAGAGACCAGGAGGCCGACGATGCCGATCGCGGCACCCTGACCCAGATCGCGGATGATGAAGCTCTCGCGGTAGAGGTCAATGACGAGCGTGTTGGTCGTTCCGACCGGTCCGCCCTGGGTCATGAGCCAGATGAGCTCGAAGCGCCGCAACGACCAGATGGTCATGAGGATCGAGACCAGTGCGACTGTCGGGCGAATCGTGGGCCAGGTGACGGCAGCGAACCGCTGGCGCGCGTTGGCGCCATCGAGCATGGCCGCCTCGTTGAGCTCCTCTGGCACCGACTGGAGGGCCGCGAGGGTGACGACACTCGTGAAGGGAAAGAGCTGCCAGATGGTGACGATGAGAACGGCCGGCAGGGCCAGGGTGGTGCTGTTGAGCCAGTTGCCACCCTCGGGGGCAAGGCCGCCGAGGGCGAGGGCGCGGTTGACGATGCCATAGCGGGCGTCCAGCATCCAGACGGCGATCAGGGCGATCGCGACGGGCGGCGCTGCCCACGGGATGATGATGAGCGAGCGAAGAACGCTGCGGCCCTTGAACTTGCGGTTCATCAGCAGGGCGACGCCGAGGCCGATGAGCACCGTGCCGGCGACGCAGCAGATGACGTAGACGACGGTCACCGAGACGGCCTGCCAGAAGCCGTCATCCTGCGAGATCGACACGAAGTTGTCGAAGCCCACGAAATCGAAGTCGTTGGGACGGAAGAGCTTCGCGTTGCTGAACGCAAGGCGGAACTCCTGGATCAGGGGGATGCCCTGGAAGATGAAGAGGTACAGCGCCGCGGGGGCGATGAACAGGTACGGCATCGAGCGGAGGCCGTGGATGCGGCGCGGATCGCGTCGTCGCGGCGAGCGCTGCCGGGTGGTCGAGCTGGTCATTGCGTGTCCTAACAGGGAAGGGCAGTGGGCGAGGGTGCCGGGAGCGGGTGAACCCGCCCCCGGCACCTGGCGAACTACTTGAGTCCTTCAGCTTCCTTCTGGGCTGCAGCCATGCCGTCTTCGACGCTGACCTGGCCCTGGAAGATGCGCAGCAGCTGCTCGACCACGATGTGGCGGAACTGCGGCGTGACGGCCTCGAGGCCCTCGGGGGCAAATGCCTTGGTGTTGGCCGAGACCTCGTCGAATACGGTCACGTACGGACGGGCCGCGAGCTCCTCCTCGGTGCGTGGCACCGTGGTTGCCGCCTGCGAGCCACCGAGAAGACCCTGAAGGGTTGCCTGCTGCTCGGGCTCGAGGAACCAGGAGAGGAACGCCTTCGCCGCGTCCGCCTTCTTCGTGTTCACGTTGATGCCAAGAACGGCCGAGATCTCACCGATGCTGTCGGTCGGGAACGGCGCCACCGCTGCGGCAATCGGGGTTGCGGGGTTGGTTCCGTTGATCACGGTCGGCACGCCGCCGTTGTCGATGATCATCGCAACCTTGCCCTCGGCGAACATCTTGCGGTACTCCGCGGCGGTCGCCCCCTCGGGGATGACACCGGCGTCGTAGAGCTCCTTCATCGCCGTGACGCCGTCGATAACGGCGGGGTCGGTCAGGGTCGGTACGCCATCCTTTGCCCAGTCACCACCGAATCCGTAGACGTAGTTGCTGACGTCGCTCCAGACGCCGGCCTCCTCCGCCTCGGTGTGACGGAAGGCGAATCCGTAGACGCCATCCTTGGTCTGCGCCTTGGCCTCGGCGACAAGCTCGTCGAAGTTGGTTGGCACGTTCGTCACGAGGTCAGGGTTGTAGATGAGCGCGTAGTTCGAGACGTTGAGCGGAACGCCGTAGCGCTTGCCGTCCATGATCTCGTTCTTCGAGCTGGCGAGAAGGGCGTCCTCGTCGACGATGTCGTCGATCGGCAGGGTGAGGCCCTGGTCCATTGCCTGGAAGTAGTCCGCCTCGTCCCACGCGATGATGTCGGGACCCTCGCCACCGCCCACCTGCGTGAACATGGTCGAACCAAACGACGAGAAGGGGATGGTGACCGGGGTGACGATGACGTCACTCTGGCTCTCGTTGAAGTCGGTGATCATCTCGCCGATCAGCGGTCCGCGCTGGGTCTCGCCGAGGATCGATGCTGCGAACGTGATGACGGTTGGGCCGTCGGGGTTCATGCCCGAGTTGTTGGCGTCGCCACCGCCGCCGGTGCTCGAGGAGCACCCCGTGAGAATGAGGCCAGCCGCAGCGAGTGCCGCTACGCCTGCCAGGAGATTGCGTCGTTGCATTCCAGTTTTCCTATCGCCAGTGATTGAGGATGGTGCAATCGTGAAGGCAGTCGCCGTTCTCAATTGCTATTCGACGCTAACATATGATCCCAACTAGTCAAATAGTTTGATTAGGCATACGTTTGAAACAAGTCCTTCGTTAATGGGGCTAACAAATATAGATTTGGGCCGGATCCCGGCGAGATACTGCTGAGAACCGCCCCATGCCGCAATGACGCGAAGGGAATGCACTGTGAAGATCGAGCACGCCGAGGTGATTGTCACCAGCCCGAACCGCAACTATGTAACGCTGCGAATCACCACCGATGACGGTCTTGTCGGGCTCGGTGACGCCACCCTCAACGGGCGCGAGCTCTCGGTCGTCAGCTACCTCGCCGACCACATCGTGCCGCTGCTCATCGGCCGTGACGCCTCCGCCATTGAGGACACCTGGCAGTTTCTCTACCGTTCCGCCTACTGGCGCCGTGGCCCGGTGACAATGACGGCGATCTCGGCCGTCGATGTGGCTTTGTGGGACATCAAGGCCAAAGCCGCGAAAATGCCGCTGTACCAGCTGCTGGGCGGCGCCAGCCGAAAAGGGCTTCTCGCCTACGGCCACGCGAGCGGCAAGGAGGCCCCCGAGCTGTTCGACTCGATCAGCTCGCACCTCGAGCAGGGCTTCAAGGCGATTCGCGTGCAGTCCGGAGTACCCGGCCTCACCGCCATCTACGGCATCGCGAGCGCGCCCACCGGCGTTGGTGGAAAGCGCTACGACTACGAGCCCGCCCAGCGCACTCCGTTGCCCGCCGAGGAGGATTGGGACACCCCCAGCTACCTCCGTCACCTTCCGACCATCTTCGAGGCGGTGCGCAACGAGTTCGGCCCAGAGTTGCCGCTGCTGCACGATGGCCACCACCGCATGACCCCGATCCAGGCGGCCAAGCTCGGCAAGTCACTCGAGCCCTACGACCTGTTCTGGCTCGAGGACTGCACCCCCGCCGAGAACCAGGAGGCGCTGCGCCTCGTACGGCAGCACACGACAACCCCGCTCGCGATCGGCGAGATCTTCAACACGGTATGGGACTACCAGACACTTATTCGCGAGCAGCTGTTCGACTACGTGCGTTCATCGGTCACCCACGCGGGCGGCATCAGCCACCTCAAGAAGATCGTGGACTTCGCGGCCCAGTACCAGATCAAGACCGGCTTCCATGGTCCAACCGATGTCTCCCCCGTCGGCATGGCCGCCGCGATGCACCTCGGACTTGCAGTGCACAACTTCGGGATTCAGGAGTACATGAAGCACAGCCCGGAGGCCAACGAGGTCTTCCAGCAGAGCTTCACCTTCACCGACGGACTGCTGCACCCGGGAGAGCAGCCCGGACTCGGCGTGACCCTGGATGCCGACGAGGCAGGCAAGTACCCCTACCAAGCGGCCTACCTGCCCTTCAACCGCCTGCGCGACGGCACCGTCCACGACTGGTAGGCGGCGAACATGCACCGCGATCCAGACCGTCTGCTGCCGCACGACAGTGCGCGGCGCTCCATTGCCCGCGGGCTCTACGAGGCGACCGCGGAGCTGCCGATCATCTCGCCCCATGGGCACGTGGAGGCGCGCGCGCTGGTGGAGAACCGGGCCTTCACCGACCCGACTGCACTGCTCATCACCGGTGACCACTACCTGACGCGGCTGCTGCACGCGCGAGGTGTGTCATTGGAGCAACTGCTGCTGGCCGATGATGCGGATAAGGCTGCTCGCCGCCGCGCATGGGCAGCGCTGTGCGAGAACTGGCACGCGCTCGCGGGCACCGTGGTGCGCTACTGGCTCGAGGAGCAGCTCAGCGGCCTGTTCGGCGTCGAGCAGGCTCCAACCGCGCAGCACTTTGACTCTCTGAGCGAAATGCTCGCCGAGCCGGAGTTTCGGCCTCAGGCCCTGTTGCGACGGTTCGGGGTCGCGGTTCTTGCCACTACGGACGACCCGGCCGACTCCCTCGAGCATCACCGGCAGCTGCAGCACGACGGACTGCGCGTCATCCCCACACTGCGAGCCGACGCCTATATGGACGTGCTGCGCGCCGACTGGAGTGCGCGGCTTGAGCGACTCGCGGTGGCGGCTGACGAGCCGACCGACAGCTACGCAGGACTACTGAGCGCGCTGCGACGGCGGCGCTCCGACTTTCGTGCCGCAGGCGGCACCTCGACCGACACCGGCGTGCTCGAAGCGTGGAGCGAACCGCTCGATGCGGCCGAGGCGGAGCGCATCCACGCCGCCGCCCTGCGCGGCGACGCAACGGAATCCGAGCGCGACGCCTACCGCGCCAACCTTCTCTACCGCTTCGCCGAGCTCTCGGCCGACGACAGCATGGTCATGCAGCTGCACCCGGGGGTGCACCGCAACACCCATGCGCCGACCCTGGCCCGCTTCGGCCCCGACACGGGCCACGACCTGCCAGCGCGAACGAGCTTCATCGAGCCGCTCGCGCCGATTCTGAGGGACTTTGGAACGCATCCGAATTTGCATCTCGTCTTGTTCACGGTCGACGAGTCCGCGTTCTCGAGGGAGCTCGCGCCCCTCGCCGGCTTCTACCCCTCGGTGCGCGTCGGGGCCCCCTGGTGGTTTCTCGACTCCCCCGACGCGATGATGCGCGCGCGGCAGGCGATCACCGATCAGATCGGCTTCGCGCGCACGTCGGGCTTTGTCGACGACACCCGCGCCCTGTGCTCGATCCCGACGCGGCACGACACCGCTCGCCGCGTCGACGCCGCCTTTCTCGCCGACCAGGTGGCAGCGGGGCGGATAGCACTGGATGAGGCGGAACAGATCGCTGTCGAACTGGTCACCAGCATTCCCCGCGACGCGTTTGGGCTTGGATGAGCGGCGCATTCGACGTCGTCGTGCTTGGCGAGCTACTGCTGGAGGTGTCGACCCGGCAGGCAATAGCCGACGGGGTGACCGCACGCCTCGGGGTGTCAGGTGATGCTCTCAACGTCGCAGCCGCGGCCGCGGCCGCGGGAGCCGACGTCGGACTCGCCGCGATACTGCCGGACGACGACCTCGGTGACGCCCTGCATGCCCGCGTTGTCGAGTTGGGCATCAGCGACCGACTTCTCACCCACCGCACGGGGCAGCAGGGGCTCTACATCGTGCACGCTGACCCGCACGGCGAGCGCGAGTTCTCCTACGTGCGTGGTGGCAGCGTCGGCTCCACCCTCTCGCCAGACGATCTGGATGCGAACGCGCTGCGCAGCGCCGGGGCAGTCGTGACGAGCGGCATCACTGGCGCCATCTCGGCGAGCGCGCGTGCCGCCGTGCAGTTCGCTGCGACGACCTCGGAACGCTTCGCCTACGACCCCAACTACCGCCCGCGGCTCACCTCGGCGGCGAAGGCGCGCGCGCTGCTCCACACCCTTGCGCCGCAGCTCTGGCTCGCTACTCCGTCGTATCCACGCGAGACGAGCCTTCTGCTCGGTGCGGACTCACCCCGCACCGCGGTCGACGAGCTGCGCAGCCTCGGCACGCGCAACGTCGTGATCACCTGCGGTGCCGAAGGGGTGCACCTCGCGGTCGGCGGCGTGGACCGCTGGGTCGACGCCATCCCGGCTCCCGAGGTCGTCGATCAGACCGGCGCAGGCGACACCTTCATCGGCACCTTCGTCGCGCGAACGGTTCTCGGCGACCCGCCGGAGCGAGCGGCGCGGCTGGCCTGTGCTGCATCCGCGATCGTTGTCGGCGGACCGGGCGGCGCGAGCTCGATACCGACCCTTGAGCGCACGATGGCTCTCGCCGGAAGGACCTCATGACCTCCATCACCCAGATCGCCCCGGTCATCCCTGTCGTGACTATCGACAACCCGGAGAACGCCGTACCGATAGCGCGAGCGCTGCTCGACGGCGGCGTCGGCATCATCGAGCTGACGTTGCGCACGTCGACTGCGCTCGACTCTCTGGCGCGCATCGCCCGCCAGGTGCCCGACATCGTCATCGGGGCTGGCACGGTGCTCGACGCTCCCACCGTCGCGCGCGCCGTTGCCGCCGGAGCTCAGTTTCTCGTCAGCCCAGGGACGACACCCACGGTGCTCGCGGCGATGGAGCGCTCCGGTCTGCCGTTTCTGCCGGGAGCCGCGACCGTCAGCGATGCGATGACCTTGCTCGAGCGTGGGGTGACGACGCTCAAGTTCTTCCCGGCCGTCGCCGCTGGCGGCACGGCACTGCTCTCGGCCATCGCCGGGCCGCTGCCTCAGCTGCGGTTCTGCCCCACCGGCGGCATCACACCGCAGAGCGCGCCCGGCTTTCTCGCGCTGGGCAACGTGGACTGTGTCGGCGGCAGCTGGTTCACCCCCGCGGATGCCGTGGCAGCAGGCGACTGGAACCGCGTGAGCGCGCTGGCGGCGCAGTCCCTCGCGCTGCGGTCCTAGCGGGCGACGAGCGTGGTCTCGACGCTGTACCGGTCGGAGTGGTAGCTGTGCTGACCGAGCTCGATGGCACGGCCGGATGCATCAAAAGCCACCCGACGCGCGGTCAGCACCGGCGCCCCGACCTCAACCCCGAGCAGGGACGCCTCGTCTGCCGTTGCCTCCCGCGCCCCGATGCGCTGCGTCGCCACCCGAATGGCCACGCCGCGCGCCCGCAGCACCTGGTAGAGCCCGCGCTGCTCAAGCTCGTCAGCGGAGAGGTCGCTGAACTCGGCGGGAAGGTGGTTCTCGAGCACCGCGATGGCTGCTCCGCCACTGAGCCGGAGGCGACGAAGGTGCACGATCTCACTGCCGGACGGGACTCTGAGCGTGGTGGCCGTTTCGTCGTCCGCGGCGACCGTCTCGAGGGAGAGCACACGGGTGGAGGGCGCGAGGTGCGCGCCGGCCAGATCTTCATAGAGGCTCGTGAGCTCAACCCGGCGGGTGAACTGTCCCTGCACCACCTGCGTGCCGATTCCGCGGCGGCGCACAACGAGGCCCTTGTCGACGAGCTCCTGGATCGCCCGACGAACCGTCGGACGCGAGATGCCGATGCGCTGGCCGATGGCCACCTCGTTCTCCAGCCGCGAGCCGGTCGGCACATCGCCGGAGCGAATGGCCGCCTCAATGCGCGTCGCGATCTGAAAGTACATCGGCACGGGGCCGGTGCGATCAAGGTCGTCGAAAAGCCCGACGGGCCAGTCCGATTCGATCGCGAGCATGGTCAGACATTACCGCAATTGCCAAATGTAAGAATGTTAAGACATAGTTGAGAAAGTACGAACCAGAAGGAGCACCATGAGTGACGACGTCATCGCCATCGGCCGACTCGGGGTCGACCTGTATCCACTGCAGGACGGCGTGGGGCTCGCCGAGGTCAGCACCTTCGGCAAGTACCTCGGCGGTACCGCCGGCAACGTGTCGGTCGCGGCGGCGCGTCACGGCCAGCGCACCGCGCTCGTCTCGCGAGTCGGCAACGACCCCTTCGGCGGCTACCTTCGCGGCGAGCTTGCACGGCTCGGCGTCGACAACCGTTTCGTCGGAGTCGACCCCACCTACAAGACGCCCATCACCTTCTGCGAGATCTTTCCGCCCGACGACTTTCCCATCTACTTCTACCGGGAGCCCAAGGCGCCCGACCTCAACATCGACTACAGCGACATCGACGCGGACGCCATCACGGCCGCTCGGCTGCTCTGGGTGACACTGACGGGCTTCAGCGAGCAGCCCAGCCGAGCCGCCCACGCAACCGTGCTGGCGGCACGCGATCGCGCGAGCTTCACCGTGCTCGACCTCGACTACCGCCCGGTCTTCTGGGCCGACCCGCGCGAGGCGAGCGAGCAGGCCAGCGCCGCCCTCGCCGGCGTGACCGTCGCCGTCGGCAATCGTGAGGAGTGCGAGATTGCGGTCGGCGAGACCGAGCCCGACCGCGCAGCCGATGCACTGCTTGATCGAGGCGTCGAGCTCGCCATCGTCAAGCAGGGGCCCAAAGGAGTATTGGCGAAGACCCGTGACGAGCGGGTGGAGGTGCCGCCCTTCGCAGTTGAGGTCGTCAACGGCCTCGGAGCCGGAGACGCCTTCGGCGGTGCGCTGTGCCACGGCCTGCTGTCGGGGTGGAGCCTCGAGCGCGTGCTGCGATTCGCCAATGTCGCCGGCGCCATCGTCGCGTCCCGGCGTGAGTGCTCGACCGCGATGCCGACGACGGCCGAGGTTGAAACCCTGCTCGCGGGCGGCACCCTGTGATCGACCTGGCCGGTATTCGAGCCACGGCACCGCAGAGCATCGGCGACGCGCTCGCTGCCCGCCGCCGCCGCCCGCTCGGCAGCGAGAAGCTGCTCATCGTTGCCGCCGACCATCCCGCCCGCGGTGCCCTGGGTATTGGTTCCGACCCTCTCGCCATGGCCAATCGCCACGACCTTCTCGAACGGCTCGCAACCGCCCTCTCCCGACCCGGTGTTGACGGCGTGCTCGCAACGCCCGACATCATTGACGACCTTGCACTGCTCGGCCTGCTCGACGACAAGATCGTCGTCGGCTCGATGAACCGGGGCGGGCTGCGGGGGGCCAGCTTCGAGATGGACGATCGTTACACCGCCTATGACGTGCCGTCGATGGTGGCAAGTGGCCTGGACTTCGCGAAGACCCTCGTGCGCATCAACCTTGCCGACCCTGGCACTGCGGCCACCCTCGAGAGCACCGCCCACGCAGTGACCGCGGCCGCAGCCGCGCGACTGCCGATCATGCTCGAGCCCTTCATCAGCTCGTGGGTCGACGGACGAATTGTCAATGACCTCTCTACGGATGCGGTTGTGCACTCTGCCGCAATCGCGTCGGGCCTCGGCAGCAGCAGCAGCTACACCTGGCTCAAGCTGCCCGTCGTCGACGAGATGGAGCGCGTGATGCAGTCGACCACCCTGCCCACTCTGCTGCTTGGCGGCGACTCGGGCGCTGCACCCGACGAGACCTTCGCCTCATGGCAGCGCGCCCTTGCCCTGCCCGGCGTGCGCGGCCTCACGGTCGGCCGCGCCCTGCTCTACCCAGCCGACGGCGATGTCGCTGCCGCTGTCGACACCGCTGCCCGCCTCGTTCACCCCACCATCTAAGGAACAGCCATGACCACCATCCCCCACTGGATTGACGGCACCGAGTTCACCGGCACCTCTGACCGCACCTCCCCCGTCTACGACCCCGCTCTCGGAACCGAGACCGCACGAGTCGCGCTCGCCAACCGCGACGAGATCGACGCCGCGGTTGCCTCAGCGAAGGCTGCCTTCCCGGGCTGGCGCGACACCTCGCTCGCCAAGCGCCAGACGGTCATGTTCAAGTTTCGCGAGTTGCTCGATGCGAAGAAGGGCGAGCTCGCCGCCATCATCACGAGCGAGCACGGCAAGGTGCTCAGCGACGCGCTCGGCGAGATCAGCCGCGGCCAGGAGGTCGTCGAATTCGCCACCGGCATGGCCCACCACCTCAAGGGGGAGTACTCCGAGAACGTCTCGACCGGGGTAGACGTCTACTCGACGAGGCAGCCCCTCGGTGTCGTCGGCATCATCTCGCCATTCAACTTTCCCGCCATGGTTCCCATGTGGTTCTTCCCCGTTGCCATCGCGGCAGGCAACAGCGTTGTGCTGAAGCCGAGCGAGAAGGACCCGAGTGCCGCCCTGTGGATCGCCCGCCTGTGGAAAGAGGCGGGACTGCCTGACGGTGTCTTCACGGTGCTCAACGGCGACAAGGAGGCGGTCGACGGCCTGCTCACCCACCCGGATGTCGCATCCATCTCCTTTGTCGGTTCGACCCCGATTGCCCGGTACGTCTACGAGACAGGCACCGCACACGGCAAGCGGGTGCAGGCGCTCGGCGGAGCGAAGAACCACATGCTCGTGCTACCCGACGCTGATCTCGAGCTTGTCGCCGACTCTGCGATCAACGCCGGCTTCGGTTCCGCCGGAGAGCGCTGCATGGCCATCTCTGTCGTGGTCGCGGTCGAACCGGTCGCCGACGCACTGATCGAGAAGATACGAGCACGGATGTCCGGTCTGGTCACCGGAGACGGTCGCCGCAACTGCGACATGGGCCCGCTGGTCACGCGCGAGCACCGCGACAAGGTGGCCTCGTACATCGAGGTGGCGGCGAACGACGGAGCAACCGTCGTGGTCGACGGCCGCGAGGTTCAGCCTGACGGGGCACCCGAGGGGTTCTGGCTCGGGCCCACCCTCATCGACAACCTGCCGCTGACGTCGCGCGCCTACACCGAGGAGATCTTCGGACCGGTGCTCTCTGTTGTGCGCGTCGCCTCCTATGACGAGGGCATCGAGCTCATCAATGCGGGCGCGTTCGGCAATGGCACGGCGATCTTCACCAACGACGGGGGCGCCGCCCGGCGCTTTCAGAATGAGGTGCAGGTCGGCATGATCGGCATCAACGTGCCCATTCCCGTGCCTGTTGCAACCTTCTCCTTCGGCGGCTGGAAGGACTCGCTGTTTGGAGACACGAAAGCACACGGGGCGGAGGGTGTGCGGTTCTTCACGCAGCAGAAGGCGATCACGAGCCGCTGGCTCGACCCATCCCACGGCGGCATCAACCTTGGTTTCCCGCAGAACTCGTGAGTGAGGCTGACATTTAATGAGCTCGCCACGGCTCAAAGCGCATACCTATGCGCTTTATGGCTAGCATTAGTCGCATGAACGAATCGGATGCCGTCGCCGGCACCCTGCACTCCCAGGTGCTCGACGCGCTCGGCACAGCGATCGTGGATGAGGAGCTGACCTCCGCCGACTCCCTCACCATCGACGACCTCGAGCAGCGCTATTCTGCCTCCCGATCGGTGGTTCGCGAAAGCATTCGCGTGCTCGAGTCCATGGGCATGGTTCGCGCCCGGCGCCGGGTCGGGGTCGAGATACTGCCCAGTACCGAGTGGAGCAGCTTCGATGCCCGACTCATCCACTGGCGACTCGCCTCGAAGAACAGGGCCGACCAGCTGCGCAACCTCGTCGAGCTGCGCCGCGCCGTCGAGCCAGAGGCCGCCCGTCTCGCCGCAATGCGCATCGGACCAGCGGCCGCGGGAGAGCTGGTCAGTCGCGCCGCCCGGGTCTGGGCTGCCGGCACCTCGGGCAACATGGAGGACTTCGTCGCGCAAGACGTGCAATTTCACCGCCTGATCATGACCGAGTCGGGCAACGACATGTTCGGCAAGCTCAGCAGTCTCATCGGTGAGGTCATCAGCGGCCGTGCCGCCTACGGCCTCATGCCGCACTCGCACAGCCCCTACGGTCTGCAGCTGCACCTGGATGTCGCCAACGCCATTCAGAGCCGCAACAGTGCGGGCGCGGCCCAGGCCCTGCTCGAGATCATCGACCTCACCCAGGAGGAGATCAAGAAGATCTCTGAGGGCGAGCTGCCCGGCAACGACGCACTGGCGGCGCACTAGGCGAAGGGGTCAACCTCGAACGCGTCGCCCTCATGCACCCGCAGCCTCGCCGGCATCGGAAACTCGACCTCGTAGTACACGGCCGTCGCGGTCATGTCTCCCCAGTCGTCCTTCTTCACCCGGATTCCCGCGGGCGAGACCTCGACGATGCGCACAAGAAGCCAGCGCCCGTCCTCCAGCTGTAGTTCATAGCGGTCGGCGAGGTAGCCGATGCCGAGCGCTTCGAGAAGCTCCTCGGCATCGAGCCAGTCCAGCGCGCCGCTGATCTCGCGGCCGAGCAGGTCGATCACCACGAAGCCGTCGCCCTCGGGGCGCATCCAGCCGAGCAGCTCGCGATCACCGCGCCGGTGCTCGATCCAGTCCTTCACGCGGCGCCCCCCAGCAGACGCGGCAGCACGACCTCGCGGGCGAGCGGGGCGATCTCGAGCTCGGTGTCGTCGAGGGCGACCCAGCGCAGCTCCGCGATCTCGGCAGCGGCGACTGGCTGCTCGGCGAGGGTGAGGGCATAGATGTCGCAGTCGACCGTGTGATCGGGTTCGTTGGCGGCATCCGCACTGAATCTGCCCCAGTGCTCGAAGGTGGCGGGGTCCACGATCACCCCGAGCTCTTCGTGAAGCTCACGGGCGAGTGCCACGTCGGGTGCCTCGCCGGGCTCGAGCTTGCCGCCCGGCTGCATGAAGGCGGTCGTGCCTCGCTTGCGCACCAGCAGGATCCTGCCCCCGTCGTCGACGATCACGGCGGCGGCGATTCTGATGACGGGCATCGGGTCGCTAGTCGCGCTTCCAGCGCACCGCGTAGACGAAGAGCACGCCAGCGCCGATCGCGATGCCGAGGGCGACGGCGAGCGGAGCGGCGATCTTGAGGGTGTCGAGGCTGAAGAAGTCCAAATCGAGACGGATGTCGTCCTCTTGAAACAGGGACCGAATCCACTGCGAGGTGGCCAGCCCACCCGCGATGAGAGCGACGCTGATCGCCGACAGGGCGACGAGGAAGGGGTTGGCCTTGGCGCGCGCAGACGTCTCGGGCGCAACCTCGGGCGCGACGACGGCCTCCTCGCGGGCCGCCTCAAGTGCGGCCTTGGCCGGGTTGCTGCTGCGTGGCTTCTTCACCTTCGGGGCCTTGCCCTCGAAGCCGGGCTGAAACGCCGGGTCAAACCGCGGATCGAAACTGTCGTTGCTCATCGGGCATTCCTCGCTTTCGCTCGCGAGCCTAACGGTTGTCAGCCTCGCTCCATAGGCTTGATGCCACGGCCGACTGATTTGAGGAGGCCGCGGTGCACCACCAGCAGCAGGATGCGTTCGACGCCATCGCGCGAGCGAAGCGCAGCTACCTGCAGGACTGGCATCCGATCCTCGCGGCGGTCGAGACTACACCCGGGGAGTGGACGATGACGGGCGACCTCGATCGCAAGTACGGGGTCATTCGCCTGCTCGAGATCGGCGGTGAGCGCGGCTACCGCGCCGTCACGTGGGCTCCGACGAGTGAGGAGCGCCGGTTGATCGGCTACTTCCGCAGCTTTCGCGCAGCGGCGGGCGCGACACACCGCCTGTGGTTGAGCGGCATGGGACCGAGCGGATTCGCGCCCGACCCGTGGGGGTTGAGGAGTGACGCGCGAGTGCCTAGCGTGAGCGCATGAGTGACGAGAGACAGCACCTCGAACGGCAGGCGGCGACCCTCTTCGTCGGCGCCGCGCTGAGCATGGCGATCATCTGCGGAGCGGTCATCGTCAGTGGTTGGTTCGCCGGGGTCATCGAGGATCAGTACGAGCGCATCTTCTGGGCGGGCGCGATGCTTGGCGGTCTCATGGTGGCCGTCTTCGCGGCCGCCGCGTTTCCGGGCGGCCGCGACGACATCCGGGTCGTTCGCCGAGTGACGCTTCTGCTGCGCGCGGGGCTCGTGCTTCTCGTGCTCGCACCAACGCTGTGCATCGTCGCCCTCGTCTGCGACTTCTTTCTCTAGACGCCGGCGACGAAGTCCGTCGCCCTGATCTGCAGCGTCAGGGTTCTCTCGACCCGCGCCGCCTCGGCGTCGAAGCCGAGGTAGGCAACCGGTGGCAACTTGCGAACGTTGCGGGAGCACTCGAAGTTGGCGCAGATGAGCGTGCCGATGACATTGCCATTGCGGCCCGCAGCCCCCGCCCTGCGGGCGGTGAACAGCGCAACGTCATTGGGGAGCGTGATGTCTTGACACCACGAGCACTGGGCTCGCGACCGCGGGCTGGCCTCGGCCTGCTTGAGCATCACGCAGACGAGACCGTCGTCGGTGGGCACGGCGATGTAGGCACGGCGCGCGATCTTTCGGTCGCGCCAGCCGAAGTAGTCGAGCTTCTCGAAATCGATCGAGTCGAAGTTCTCGGGCAGCGACATGTCGCTGACCTCCTTCTTCGACGCGTTGACGAAGGAGGCGCGGATGGTGGATTCAGTGACAGCAAGCATGGAGGTTCTCTCTCAAAAAGTAGGTACGCGAAATCGACGCGCGATCCGAGTGGATGCGCGGGGGCGCGGCTACCTGATGCCGGCGAGAGAGACGCCGGCAACCTCCTTTGTGCTGAACACGTGCTCCAGCCTACGCATAACGTCAGAGCGGAGGACGACACGCGCAGCGCTAGCGCCGACCGGCGGCGGCGCGCCGCGCGCCTCCTCCGGAACCGTTGTGCCGACTCCTACGGCGCGCGGCTACGCTGAAGCTGCACGGTCGGACTCGGCTGAGCGGCCGTTGCCGCGAGGTTCCGTGGCCGTGCACCCGGGTCGAGAGGCCCATCTTGTGGCATATGCGGTTCGAATCCGCGGCATGTGCCCGCGCGGCACCCCGCAAGGGACATGCCGTTCGGCTCTGCGCCTCTTCGGGAGGCCCGCCGGATGGCGGACGTCGCGCGGGTCATGCGTTACTAGGAGAGATTTGCATGAGCTTCGCCTTCGTCACCGGCGGCCCCATCACCACGGGCTACCACGTCACCGTTCCCGCCTGGTCGCGCGCGGTCGTCTTCACTGACGGCACCCTCACCGGTGAGGTCGGCCCCGGGCGCCACCGCCGCCGCGGTCGCAGCGAGTGGCACCTCGTCGACCTGCGGCCACAGATTCTCACGATCCCCACGCAGGAAGTGCTCACCGCCGATGGCGTGCAGGTGCGCCTCTCTGTTCTTGCGACGATCACCGTCGTCGACGCCACGGCCTGGGTCAGTGCGAGCGCGTCGCCCCACGAGGTCATCTACTCCGCGCTGCAGGTCGCGCTGCGCGACCGCGTTGCCGAGACGGAGCTCGCCTCCATCGCCGGGGCACGCACGACCCTGCTCGACGGGGTTGAAGCCGAGCTCGCGGGCACGTTCGCAGCCGTCGGCGCGACCGTCACATCCGTTGCTTTGAAAGATGTGACTCTGCCCGCCGAGGTGCGCGCCGCCGTCGCGCAGGTCGCCCTCACCAAGCAGCGCGCGCTGGCCGAGCTGGAGCGCGCCCGCGGCGAGGCAGCGTCACTGCGCAGCCTCGCGAACACCGCCAAGCTGATCGCCGAGAACCCGGCGCTGCTGCAGCTGCGCACGCTGCAGGCGGCGACCGAAGGTGCTCAGATCGTCATTCACCGCGGCGAGGGCGAGAACCGCTAGACGTGGTGCCGGCGCTCGAGCGCCGCACCCTCCACGTCGACGTTCGGCAGCAGCTTGTCGAGCCAGCGCGGCAGCCACCAGGCGGAGCGCCCGAGCAGGTGCATGAGCGCGGGCATCAGCAGCATGCGCACGACGAAGGCGTCAACCAGCACGCCCACGGCCAGGCCGAAGCCCATCGATCGGATGATGGTGGACTCCGAGAAGATGAACCCACCGAACACCGCCACCATGATCAGCCCCGCCGCGACCACGACTGAGCGGCCCGCGCGGAAGCCCTGCGCCACCGCCAGCCGTGCCGGTGACCCGTGCACGAAGGCTTCGCGCATGCCGGTGGCAAGGAACAGCTGGTAGTCCATCGCCAGCCCGAACAGGATGCCGGTGAGGATCACCGGAAGGAAGCTGAGGATGGGGCTCGGCGTGACGATGCCGAACCATCCCCACTGGAACACGGCGACGATCGCGCCGAAGGTGGCGAACAGCGACACGATGAATCCGCCGGTCGCGATGAGCGGCACGAGCAGTGAGCGGAACACGACAACCATGATGATGAGCGAGAGTCCGACGACGACCGTGAGGTAGAGCGGCAGCACCGCGGCGAGGTTCTCCGAGATGTCGATGTTGATCGCGGCCTGGCCGGCGACGCCGAGCGGCATGTCACCGTTCACCGGAGGCAGCTCGCGCAGCTCGCGCACGAGCGCCTCGGTCGACTCGGCGTTGGGGCCTTCTGCAGGGATGACCTGGAAGGCGGCAATGCTTCGGTTGTCAGAGACCGCGATGGGCGCGACCGAGGTGACATCCGTGAGGCCAGAGATGGTCTTTGTCACGTCGGCCTGCAGCTGCAGCACGTCCTCCTCGGCGGTGCCGGCGGGCAGTTCCGCCGTGACAAGCAGCGTGCTGTTGCTGCCCTCGCCGAACTTGTCGGCGACGATCTCGTAGGCCTCGTGGGTGGTCGACTCGGCCGGCTCGGACCCGCCGTCGGGCAGGCCAAGACGCATCGAGAGCGCCGGGCTGGCGACCGTCAGCAGGGCGGCGATGGCGAGCACGATGGTGATCGCCGCGCGCGCGGTCGACATGGCACGCGCCGGGCGACCGGCGACCGGCTTGCCGATCGCGGCGAGATCGCGCTTGCGCAGCACGCGCATGCCGGCGAGGCCGAGCAGCGCGGGGGTGAGGGTGATGGCGAGCAGCACGGCCACGAAGACACAGACCGCGCCGACCGTTCCCATGAGCCCGAGGAAGGGAATTCCCGTGATGTTGAGCGCGAGCAGCGCGACGATGACCGTCGAGCCGGCGAACAGCACGGCGTTGCCCGCGGTGCCGTTGGCGAGCCCGATGGACTCGCGCAGCTCCGCCCCCTGCTTGAGCTGCTTGCGGTGGCGGTTGACGATGAACAGCGCATAGTCGATGCCGACCGCGAGCCCGAGCATGACGCCGAGCACCGGGGTAACGGAGGCCATCTGCACGACCCCGCTGAAGGCGAGCGTCGACAGCACGCCGACGCCAACCCCGACGATGGCGGTGACGATGGGAAGGCTCGCAGCGATCGCCGTGCCGAGCATGACGATGAGAACGATGGCGGCGATGAGCAGACCGGCGACCTCGCCAACGCCGAAGACCTGGGGAACGCCCTGCGCGATGTTGGTGTCGAAGTCGACGGAGACGCCCTTAATGGGCGTCGTGGTGAAGTAGTCGACGACCGCCTGCTTGGACTCCTCCGAGAGCTCGAGGCGGGTCTTGTCGAAAGCGATGGTGACGAGTGCGGTCGACCCGTCGTCAGAAACGAAGCGGATGCCATCGGCGTCCTTGAGAATCGCGGCGCCGAGCTTCGCCTGGGTCTCACTCGGCTTCAGCTCGGCCAGGCCCGAGTCGATCTGTGCCTGCTGGTCGGCGAGAGCCTCTGCTGGAACGCCGGACGCGACAGCCGCGTCAATCTGCGCCTGGCCCGCCTCGAGCTGCTCACGGGCGGTGGCAAGCTGGGCCTGCCCGTCGGCGAGCTGCGCGGCCTGATCGGCGCGCTGCTGCTCTGTGGCGAAAGGGTCGACGACGGTCGTCACGTCGGGAAGGTCGGCATCGGTGACGAGCGCGCTGATTGCGGACTTCTGCTTGGCGGTGAGGGCCGTGTCGTCATCCGTGTGGAAGACGACGGTCCCGGAGGCGCCGGCGAAGTCGGGCAGCTCCTTCTCGAGCTCGGCGATGACCTTGCTCGATGCGGTGCCCGGAATGTCGAAGCTGTTGCCGAGCGCAGTGAAGCCCAGAGCGAAGGCCCCACCGGCGAGGCCGAGGATGGCCGCCCAGGCAACAATGACGATCCATGCACGCCGTGCGGCGAGCTTTCCCAGACGGTAGAGCAGCTCGGCCACAGGGTTTCCATTCTTATAAATACGATACGTTCCGTCTCGCATTCTACGCCTAGGCTTTCTGCATGATCACTGAGAGGCGACGAGGCCCCCAGCGCAGCGAGAGCTCACGACAGGCCATCCTCACCGCGGCCGCCCACCTGCTGATTGAGCACGGCTATGACCACCTCACCGTCGAGGGCATCGCGACCGAAGCCCACGTCGGCAAGCAGACGATCTACCGCTGGTGGCCGTCGAAGGCAGCGGTCATCGCCGATGCCCTTGCCGAAGGGCTGCTCATTCCCGAGGTCGTGATCCCGCCGGACTCCGGTGACGTTCGGGCCGACCTGCGCGTCTGGTTTCTGACCATCTTCGGCTTCCTCGGCATCCCCGGCAACGAGACCCTGCTGCGCTCTCTGGTGGTCGCAGCCACCAGCAACGACGACGTCGCCGTGCGTCTCGATGAGCGCCTCGGACTCTGGCAGGCGCTCTCCGGCCGCTTGGAGAGCGAGCAGGTCGACGCGCTGCTCGGCGGACTCGTCGTACGCGCGCTGCGCGGCGGAACGCTCGACGAGAACTTCGCCGAACGGCTGATCGCGACCGTTATTCGCTGACGGTCAGCACGCCGTCGGCCCAGCGCACGTGCGCGAGCGACGGCACGACGACCGTCGCGTCGCGCAGGTCCTGCGACCCGATGCCGACGACCACTCCGATGCCAGCGGCGCGGGCGGCCGCAACGCCGGCGGGGGCATCCTCGAAGACGACGCAGCGCGCGGGCTCGATGCCGATCGCTGCCGCGCCGGCAAGATACGGCTCGGGATGCGGCTTGCCGTTGACGACATCATCCGCGGTCACGACGGTGGTCGGCTGCAATCCCGCGGCTGCGAGTCGCACGCGCGCGAGCTCGGGCGTCGCCGACGTCACGACCGCCCACTGCGCGGCCGGCAGTGACTGTGTCAGCGCTACCGCTCCCGGCAGCGCCTCCGTCTCGTGCGAGACCTCGATCTCGTACCGCTCGAGCACGGCGCAGGCCTCGACGACCAGCTCGGGCGCCACGAGCTTCGCGACGAGGTCGCGGGCCGGCACGCCGTGCTCTGCGTTGGCAGCGAAGGAGAAGCCAGGCGCATACTCGGCGGCCCAGCGATCCCAGCCGAGGGCGGCTAGCGCGAGCGAGTCAGAGAGCACGCCGTCGTTGTCGAACAGAAGACCGTCAATCGGGTAGCTAGGCATCACGTTCAGCCTAGCCACGGGTAGAGTCCGAGGGTGCGTCGCGTTCTTCTCCTTCTTCTCGTTGGCGCCATCGGCGGCTTTCTCAGTGGCATGTTCGGTGTCGGCGGCGGCATCATCATGGTGCCCCTCTTCGTCTGGCTGATCGGCCTCGACCAGCGTCATGCATCGGCAACGTCGCTCATCGCGATTGTGCCGAGTGCGGTTGCCGGGGCGATTCAGTATGCGGTCGCCGGGCACCTCGATATCGTGGTCGGCCTGATTATCGCTGCGGGTGGAATCGCCGGTTCTCTCGTCGGCACGCGACTACTCAAGACGCTTCCGCTCGGCTGGCTGCGCTGGCTGTTCATCGCACTTCTCCTGGTGACCGCCGTGCGCCTGTTCTTCGAGGTGCCCTCGCGCGGCGCCGACATCGTGCTCACCCCGGGCGTCATCGCCGGGCTCGTCGTGCTCGGCCTCGTCATGGGTGTCGCGAGTGGCCTGTTCGGCATCGGCGGCGGGGTCATCGCGGTACCCGTGCTCATCACGCTCTTCGGCGCGAGCGACCTGCTCGCCAAGGGAACCTCGCTGCTGGCGATGATCCCCACCGCGCTGACCGGGTCGGTCGCGAACACGCGCAACGGGCTGGTGCGGCCGCTCGACGGCATCATCGCTGGCGTGGCCGCCACGGCTGCGTCGTTCGGCGGGGTCGCCGTGGCCTTTCTGCTCACGCCGCAGCTTGCGTCCATCCTCTTTGCGATTCTGCTCGCCATCGCCATCACCCAGATGGTCGTGCGGGCGATCCGCGACCGCTAGAAAGCAGCCATGAGCCTCATCCGTTTCAACGACGTCGCCGTACGTTTCGAGAACACGCCAATTCTGCGCGAAGCCTTCTTTCGCCTCGAGACGGGCGATCGGGTCGGCCTGATAGGCCGCAACGGCTCGGGCAAGTCGACGATGCTCAAGCTGATTCTCGAGCAGGTCACGCCCGACGAGGGCACGGTCAGCGTCGAGCCCGACCTGCGCATCGGCTACTTCTCGCAGTTCTCTGAGCTCAACGGCAGCCAGACCATCACCGAGGTGCTTGAGGGCCTGTTCGGCGAGATTCACGAGATCGAGTCCGAGTTGGCGAGCATCGACGCGGCCATCGCTGCCGGTGGCGACCTCGACGCGCTGATTCTTCGGCAGTCCGAGCTCTTCGAGCGGATGGATCACCTCGACGGCTGGGACTACCAGCGCCGCATCGACACGGCCCTCACCACCCTCGGGTTCACGGCCGAGCACCGCACGATACCCATCGACGACCTCTCGGGCGGATGGCGCAACCGCGCCGCCCTCGCCAAGATCGTGCTCGAAGACCCGCAGGTGCTGCTGCTCGACGAGCCGACCAACTTTCTCGATGTCGCCGGTGTC
>Ga0247732_10000217_pt1 | contig 35009 bp, 38 predicted proteins | sample UWRJL163409C2_FD_180940 | JGI IMG/M metagenome (GOLD analysis project Ga0247732, IMG submission 180940) | Plant litter microbial communities from Arlington Agricultural Research Station in Wisconsin, United States - UWRJ-L163-409C-2 | ecosystem: Environmental > Terrestrial > Plant litter >...
CTGAGTACGGTTGTACCCAGAAGTCGACGCCATTGCGAGCGTCACAGAGCGAGCGACAGGAGTCACACCATGACCGAAGTACAGGTAGTCCCCCAGAGTTCCATCGACGCGGACATCGTCTCGGGCGTCGCGCAGTTCCTCGGCCCGGTGGTGGTCGACCTCACCGCCCTCGCCGTCGACGGCAAGCAGGCGCACTGGCACGTTCGCGGCGCCAACTTCCAGGCCGTGCACGAGCTGCTCGACGAGGTCGTGGAGCACGCCCACGACTACGCGGACACCGCCGCCGAGCGCGTGGTCGCCCTGGGCCTCCCCATCGACGTGCGCATCCAGACCGTCGGCGCGAAGGCCACCAACCCGCCGCTGGCCGCCGGGTTCCAGCAGTCAGACGTCGTGATCGCCCAGATCATTGCCTCGATCGACGCGACCCTCGTCACCGTGCGCACCGCCGTCGCCGAGCTCGCCGAGCTCGACGCCGTCAGCCAGGACGTGGCGATCGAGATCGCCCGCGGCCTCGAGAAGGACCGCTGGTTCCTCTTCGCGCACCTCGCCACGAAGTAGTCCACACCCCCGTCGCCGGTACCGCCGGCCGAGCAGCCGATCGCTGCCCGGCCGGCGGTCGTGCGTTAAGGCGCCACCAGCGCGTACATCGCCATGTCGGCCCGGCCCCCGTTGATGCGCTGCGAGCTGCGCAGCACGCCCTCGAACTCCAGCCCGAGCCGCTTGAGCAGGGCGCGGCTGCGCAGGTTGTCCGCGGCGGTGCGGGCCTGTATCCGCCCGATGTCCCCGCGCCCGAGCAGATGGCCCACCAGCGCCGCGACGCTCTGCCGCGCGATACCTCGGCCCTCAGCGTCCCCGTCGATCCAGTAGCCGATCTCGGCGGTGCCCTCGACCGTGTCGATGCGCGCGGAGCAGCTGCCCACGAGCACCCCGTCGAGCCGGATCTGCAGCGGCACGGCGGTGCCGGACACGAAGGACTGCGCCTGCCAGGCCAGGTACAGGCGGATGCCCGGGAGGTTCTGCGGAAGGGACGCCCACGGCTCCCAGCGTGCGAGCCTCTCGAGATTGCGTTCGACGAGGGCGAGCCACTCCTCCGCCAGGGTCGCCCCGACCAGGTCGAGGGTCAGTCCAGGGCGCACCTCGAGCGGGAACGGGTGAGGGGCGTTGAGGGAGGGCACCGGGCCATTCCACCACGCCGCACCGGCGACCGTCAGAGGGCGTCGTGGGTGAAGCGGCCTCCGAGCAGCGTCGCGGCCACGCCCATCCGCCGCAGCCCGTCGACGGGGACGGCGAGCGGATCGTCGTCGGTCACGATCAGGTCGGCGCGCTCGCCGACCGCGACGGACGTGCGCGTGCTGGCCGCCAGCGCCTCCGCCGTCGAGATGCTCTGCTCCGGATGCCACGGCTCGCGGCCGCCGCGCGAGCGGGCCACGGCCGCGGCGATGCTCACCCAGGGGTCGAGCGGCGAGACGGGCGCATCCGACCCGAGTGCCAGCTCGGCGCCGGAGTCGAGCAGGCTGCGCAGGGCGAAGGCGCGGCCGGTGCGGCCGGCCCAGTGGCGCTCCGCCACGTCGCGGTCGTCGAGCGCATGGTCGGGCTGCACGCTCGCCACCACGCCGAGCGCGCCGAAGCGGGCGAGGTCGTCGGCGGCGAGCAGCTGCGCGTGCTCGATCCTGCCGCCGATGCCGATCTCGGCGAAGGCGTCGAGGGCGAGCGCGTTGGCGTGGTCGCCGATGGCGTGCACGGTCGGGAGCAGCCCCGCCTCGGCCCCGCGCCGCATCAGCGGCAGCAGCTCCTCGGGGGGCAGGGTGAGCAGCCCGTGGGAGTGCTCCTGGCCCTCGCGTCCTGGGTACTCGTCGAAGCAGTAGGCGGTGCGGGTGTTCAGCGAGCCGTCGCTGATCAGCTTCAGCGGCCCCACGGCGAGCAGGTCGTTCACGCGGTCGCCGGTGCGCAGCCCGAGCTCGATGGCGCGGTCGAGGTGCTGCGCGTAGACGCCGAACTCGACCCGCAGCGAGCGGGTGCCTGCCGCGATGCGGCGGGTCCAGTTGTCGAGGCTCCAGGACATCTCGAGGTCGACGATGCCGACGACGCCCCGGCTCGCGGCGTGCCTGGCCGCCGCGTCCGCCCAGCGGTCGAGCAGCTCGTCGGCCACGATGCCCAGGCGGCGGGTGATCTCGAAGGCGGGCTCCTCCACCAGCATGCCGCTGTGCCCGGCGTGGCCGTACAGCGTGAGCGCGGGGGTGTTGAGCCAGACCGCGTGCAGGTCCCCGCTGACCAGCACGACCGGCCGGCCGCCGCCGACCGCGTCGAGCGCCTCGACGGTGGGCTCGTCGCCCCAGAGCGCGTCGCGGAACCCGTACCCGATATAGGGCAGGGTGCTGCCGCGATCCGCATCCGCTGCCTCGATCGCGGCACCGACCATCGCGGCCGCCTCGCGGGCGGAGCCGGCCGACGACACGTCGAGGCGCTGCTGCACGAGCGCCCACTGGCTGAAGTGCACGTGGTTGTCCCAGAGCCCGGGCGAGAGCCAGCGGCCCCCGAGGTCGCGCTCCTCGCCGGGGGCTGCAGCGGATGCCGCGTCCCGGCCGATGCCGACGATGACGCCGTTCTCGATCCGCACGTCGACGAGCCCGTCCGCTCCGCCGGAGACGCGGGCGTTACGAAGCAGCATTGTTCTCCCCGTCGGGTGCGGGCGCGACGGCGTCGCGCACGCGGCGCATCTCCGCGGCGAGCGGCGCGGAGGCGAAGGGGCCGTCGCCCTCGAGCGCGGCGATGATGCGGTCGACCACCTCGGGCGCCTTGTTCTGGCTGAGCTTGAGCCGGGCGTCGAAGCGGGCGACCACGAAGCGGATGCCCACGGTGCCCTTCGCGATGCGGCGCGCCTGGTTCTCGTCGATGTCGAGGCTGACCGGCTCGGGCAGCTGCGTCTCGAAGTGGTCGACGAGGTCGTCGAGCACGCGGAAGTTCTCCTCGTCGCCGAGGATCTCCGGCGTGCCGTAGAGGTGGGCGGTCACGTGGTTCCAGGTGGGCACGAAGTCCTCGTTCGCGTACCAGCCGGGCGAGATGTAGCCGTGCGGCCCCTGGATGATCATGAGCATCTCGTGCTGCCCCAGCTCGTGCAGCCTCTCGTCGGGGCGGCCGACGTGGCTGACGATGCTGATCGTGCCCGAGGTCTCCTCCAGCACGACCGGGTAGTGCGAGGCGACGAGTCCGGCCGGGGTGTTCGACACGAAGGTCGCCCAGGGGTTCTCGCGCACCAGGCGCTTCACCTCGTCGACGTCGGTCAGGACATAGGTGGGGGTGTGGCGCATGCGGTCAAGCTTGGCAGATCGCGCGCCCGGGTCCGATCGGGCGGCCTAGGTCTGGTCGGTCGGGCAGAAGTAGAGCTTGCGCCCCGCCGCCATCTCCATCACGATCGGCGTTCCGCACACCCGGCAGGGCTTGCCGGTGCGGTGGTACACCCAGTGCCGGTCGTCGCGGTGGGCGAGCGCGTTGCGGTAGTCCTCCTCGCCGAGGTCGTCCATGGTCATCATCTGGCCGGTCGCCACCCCGATGCCGAGCAGGTAGGTCCAGTCGTCCCAGAGCTCGACGAGGGTCTCGCGCGGCACCAGCCTGCCCGGCTTGTGCGGGTCGAGCCGCGCGCGGAACAGCAGCTCGGCGCGGTAGACGTTGCCGATGCCGCTGACCACGTTCTGGTCCATCAGGATCAGCCCGATCGGAGTGGCCTTCTTGATCGCCCGGTCGACGAAGCGGTCGCGCCCCTCGTCGTGGCCGTCGACCAGCGGGTCGGGCCCGAGCTTTGCGATCACCGCCCGCACCTCCTCCGGGTGCAGCACCTCGCAGGCGGTCGGCCCGCGCAGGTCGGCGACCGTGTCGTTGGCCAGCAGGCGCACGCGTACCGCCCCGATCGGCTCGGGCGGGAACGTGTTGAGGGCCTCGCCGAGGCGCTCCTGCTCCGCCATCCGCAGCCGCCGGGGCGCGCCGATGCTCGCCAGGGAGTCCTCGTTGTCGTCGAGCGAGGTTCCCCTCTGGTTGGTCTGCCCCATACGTCCGTTGGCGGAAGCGGTCGTGGCATCCGCTGTGATGTTGCCCGCAAAATCCCACGCCCCGTACATACCGAGGTGCACCCGCAGCCACAGCCGGTGGTCGAACTCGAGGAACATCTGCTTGCCGACGGCCTTCGCGTCGGTCATCGTCAGTCCGTCGATCTCGGCGGCGCCCGGCGCGAACCGGCCCTGCGGGCTCGAGGCGGCGATCGTCTTGCCGACGAAGTGCAGCGCGAACTGCCGCGTGATGCGGTGGACGGAATGACCCTCGGGCATTCAGTCGACCCGGTGGCCGGCGATGGCGCCGGTGCTCTCGTACTCGGCGAGCTGGGCGATGCGCCGCTCGTGGCGCTCCTCGTTCGAGAAGGGCGTGTTGATGAAGGTGTCGATGAACAGCTTGGCCTCGTCGACGCTGTGCTGCCTGGCGCCGATCGAGATGACGTTGGCGTCGTTGTGCTGGCGGGCGAGCTCGGCGGTGGACACGTTCCAGACCAGCGCGGCGCGGGCGCCCGCGACCTTGTTCGCGGCGATCTGCTCGCCGTTGCCCGACCCGCCGAAGACCACGCCGAGCGCCTCGACGCCGGCCAGCTGGTCTCTCACCACGGCGACGGCCGCGTTGATGCAGAAGCTCGGGTAGTCGTCGAGCGGGTCGTAGCTGGTGGGTCCGTGGTCGACCACGTCGTGACCGGCGGCGGCGAGGTGGCTCTGGAGGTCTTCGCTGAACTCGAGTCCGGCGTGGTCGGTCGCGATGTGGATGCGCATGGTTCTATTCTGCACTCCGCGCGCGCGGCGGCCGACCCGGTTGCCGCGGCGCTATGCGCGCCAGTACCCGGTGATGCAGAGCAGCTCGGTCTCGCGGTCGGCGCCCTCGGGCACCGGGATCGCCGGCCCGAAGACGCCCATCTCCCGCCAGGCGTCGCTCTGCGGCACGATGAACTGGAAGAGCCCCTCCACCAGCGCCGGCGGGAGCGAGTAGTCCTGCCCGAGGAACCTCGCGATCGACCAGGCCTGGAACGCGCGGTAGATCGAGATGTGCTCGAAGTACTGCGCCACGGTGAAGTCGCCGTAGCTCAGGTGCACGGTGGCGTCGGGATCGACCCCGGGTCCCGCCGCCGCCGTCGCCTCGTCGTTCGCCGCGTTGTAGGCGGCGACCGGATCGTCGCCGAGCTGGTCGCCCTCGTGGGCGTCGCCGACCTCCTCGATGGTGCGGCCCGCGAGCACGTCGGCGACCCAGGCCTCGTCGAAGACGTGCCCGGCGACGATGTCGCGCAGGGTGGGGTCGGGCGCCGACGTCCAGTCGGCCGGAGCGGGCAGATCGAACTGCTCCGGGCGGATGCGGTTGACGACGTCGCGCAGGGACGCGTCCGACAGGAGGAAGAGTTCGCGCTGGTCCATGCCGGGCACGCTAGCAGCGCGGGAGCGGCCCGGAAAGCCCGGGGAGCCGCGGGGATTCACCTCTGGTCAATCGCCGCGAACGGGTGGACACTGGAACACACGATCTCATTCTCTGTGGAGGCATACCATGCCCAAGCCAAGTAGCCAGATACCCGAGTTCCTGCCCGTGCTCTCCGTGGGCCGACATCGTTCACCGAAGCGTGGCGCGTGCTTCATGGAGTACGCCTCCCACCTCGCCGGCGAGCGGTGGAGCGACCATCCGGCCTGCACGCATCCCGCGGTCGCCTCGCTCGCCCGGGCGGTCAACGACTGCACGACGGATGCCGGGCGCTCCAGGCTCGTGCCGATGATCCCCTCGGTGATCGGACTGCACGACAGCGACGAGAAGGTGCGCCTGATCGTAGGTATCCGGGCCTCGGCCGCTGCGCTGCCGGTGGCGAGCGAGTCCCGTCAGCGGGCGATCGCCGTGGGGCTCGCCCACTGCGAGATGCTGCTCGGCGACGACGACAGCCCGCTGGCCGTCTCGCTGCGATCGGCCATCGACGGGGCGTTCAAGCAGGCGCCCGCCGCGCAGCGCTGGGCGAGCGCCTTCCTCGACTCGGTCGGGACCGCCCGCACGAAGCTCGACTCCTGGACGGTCGACAAGCTGGTGGCGCTCGCGGTGATCGGCATCGCCGAGGCGTGCATCAGCGACTCGGACGACCGGCTGTACCGCATGCTGGCCGCGGTCATCGACGACTGCACGTCGTCGCAGGTCGCCGAGCTGCGGGTCGCCCCACCGGTCGCCCGGAAGGAGACGCCCGGTCGAACGGCGCCGGTCAGTCGAAAAGGGGCCCGCGCGTCCGTGAACGCTTGAGCTCGAAGAACCCGTCGTAGCCGGCGAGCGCGACGACGCCGTCCCACAGCGTCGCCGCCTGCTCGCCCTTCGGCGCGGGCGAGATGACGGGTCCGAAGAAGGCGGAGCCGTTCACCGAGATGACGGGGGTGCCCACGTCCTGTCCGACGCGGCCGATCCCGTCGAAGTGGCTGGCGCGCATCCGCTCGTCGAATTCGTCGCCGTCGGCCCTCGCCGCGAGCTCGGCGGGCAGTCCTACCTCGGTGAGCGCCTCGGCGATCACCGTGTCGGCGTCGGTGCTGCCGCCCGGGTGGATGCGCGTGCCGAGGGCGTCGTAGAGCGGCTTGACCAGCCCGGGCCCGTGCAGCTCGGCGACGGCGGCGACCAGCCGGGTGTAGCGCAGGGCCCGCGGGAAGAACTCGCGCTGCCTCTCGGTGTGCTCGTTGTCCTCGTTGAGCACGGCGAGGCTCATCACGTGCCAGGTCACCTCGAGGTTGCGCAGTGCGGAGACCTCGTCGACCCAGCGGCTGGTCATCCAGGCCCAGGGGCAGCTCGGGTCGAACCAGAAGTCGACGGCCGTGGGCGTGGCCGGGGTGGGGTGGGCTGCTGCGCTGTCGGTCATCGTGCCAGCCTAGGTGCCCTCAGTAGTCCTCGCCCTCGACGCACGCGCCGCTCTCGACGCTCGAGGCGAGGGTGGCCTTGAATTTGGCACCGGATGCAGCCACCGCGTCGACGCAGAAGTCGTCCGGTGCGCTCACGTGCAGCCGCACCGGCACCCCGCCGACCCCGTAGCCGAACTCCACCAGCTGCTCCTCGGTCACCGTGACCTGGTCGGGGTTGCTCACGAAGAACGCCACCGCGGCGACCTTCGCGTTGCCGATCGCCGACTTGGTGGCGCTCTCGCCGGCCCCGGCGGGCGCCTCGGCGCCGGGAGGGGCGGGGACGCCGGCGGTGCAGCCGGACAGCCCGACCACCAGAGCAATGCCGAGAAATGCTTTTGTTACGCGCATCGTCACATGCTACCCATCGCTCCCCGCCGGCGGGGGCCGTGGGTAAACTCGGTGGTCGGACACAAGCCGACGAACCAACGAAGGAAGGCCACCCGTGCCAGGAGAGAACCTCACCAGGATCGAAGCGCAGGAGCGAAAGCGCACGCTCCAGACCACGAGCTACAGCGTCACGCTCGACCTCACCACGGGCCCGGAGATCTTCCGCAGCACCACCGAGGTGGCGTTCACGGCCGAGGCAGGCGCCTCCTCCTTCATCGACCACATCTCGCGCGCCGTGCACTCGGTCGTGCTCAACGGTGTCGAGCTCGACCCGGCCGCGGTCAACGACGGCGTGCGCATCCAGCTCGACGGGCTCGCAGCGGAGAACGTGCTCGTGGTCGTCTCCGACGCCGAGTACACCAACACCGGCGAGGGCCTGCACCGCTTCGTCGACCCGGTCGACGGCGAGGTGTACCTGTACACCCAGTTCGAGGTCCCCGACAGCCGCCGCGTCTTCGCGGTGTTCGAGCAGCCCGACCTCAAGGCCACCTTCCAGTTCACGGTGATCGCGCCGAGCGCCTGGGCCGTCGTCAGCAACTCCCCCACTCCCCAGGCCGAGCCGCTCGATCTCTCGGTCACCGACGGCTCCGGCGCATCCGTCTGGACCTTCGCCCCCACCCCGGTGCTCTCCAGCTACGTGACCGCGCTCGTCGCCGGCCCCTACGAGGTCGTCACCTCCGAGCTCACCAGCCGCGACGGCCGCGAGATCCCCCTCGGCATCTACGCGCGCAAGTCGCTCTTCGAGTTCCTCGACGCCGACTACATCTTCGAGAAGACCCGCCAGGGCTTCGCGTACTACGAGGCCAAGTTCGACTACGCCTACCCCTTCGAGAAGTACGACCAGCTCTTCGTGCCCGAGTTCAACGCCGGCGCGATGGAGAACGCAGGCGCGGTGACCTTCACCGAGACCTACGTCTTCCGCTCCAAGGTGACCGACGCGATCAAGGAGCGCCGGGTCGTCACGATCCTGCACGAGCTGGCGCACATGTGGTTCGGCGACCTGGTCACCATGAAGTGGTGGAACGACCTCTGGCTCAACGAGAGCTTCGCCGAGTGGGCGTCGACCATCGCGACCGCCGAGGCCACCGAGTGGACCGAGGCGTGGACCACCTTCCAGGCCATGGAGAAGAGCTGGGCGTACCGCCAGGACCAGCTGCCCTCCACCCACCCGGTGTTCGCCACCATCAACGACCTGGAGGACGTGCAGGTCAACTTCGACGGCATCACCTACGCAAAGGGCGGGTCGGTTCTCAAGCAGCTCGTCGCCTGGGTGGGCATCGACGCCTTCTTCGCCGGCGTCGCCGCGTACTTCAAGAAGAACGCCTACGGCAACACCGAGCTCAGCGACCTGCTCACCGAGCTCGAGGCCACCAGCGGCCGCGACCTCAGCGGCTGGTCGGCGCTCTGGCTGGAGACCGCGGGCGTGAACACCCTGCGTCCCGAGATCGAGACGACAGCGGATGGCACGATCACCTCCTTCGAGGTTGTGCAGAGCGCCGCGGCCGACTACCCCACCATCCGCCCGCACCGCCTCGCGATCGGCTTCTACTCGCTCGAGGGGACGAAGCTGGTGCGCACCGAGCGCTTCGAGATCGACGTCGACGGCGAGCGCACCGCGGTGGCTTCCCTCGTCGGCTACAAGAAGCCCGACCTGCTGCTGATCAACGACGACGACCTGGCCTACGCCAAGATCCGCCTCGACGCCGACTCGCTCGCCGTGGCGATCGAGCACCTCGCCGACATCGAGAACCCGCTCGCCCGCGCCATCGTCTGGGGCTCGGTCTGGGACTCGACCCGTGACGGCGAGACCGCGGCGCGCGACTACGTGCGCCTCGTTCTCGGCAACATCGCGACCGAGACCGAGTCGACCACGATCCGCACCACGCTCGGCCAGCTCACCACGGTGGCCCGCCTGTACGTGGAGCCCTCCACCCGCGCTGCCACCATCGCGCAGGTCGGCGACGCGCTCTGGGAGCTCGCGAGCTCGGCCGAGGCCGGCAGCGACGCGCAGTTCCAGTTCGTCAAGTTCTTCGCGAGCATCGCCTCGACGCCCGCGCACGTGGAGACGCTGACGGCCCTCCGCAGCGGCTCGATCACGCTCCCGGGGCTGGAGATCGACACCGACCTGGCCTGGGAGCTGCTCGAGGGCCTCGCGGTCAACGGCGCGGTCGGCAACGTGGAGATCGACCTCGCCCTCACCACCGACAACACCTCGAACGGGCAGCAGGCCGCCGCCCGCACCCGCGCGGCGATCAACACGCCGGAGGGCAAGCTCGCCGCCTTCACCTCGGTGGTCTCCACCGACGAGCTGCCGAACGCCATCGTGCGCCAGACCGCCGTCGGCTTCCAGCACGTGAACGACCCGGCCGTGCTCGCCGGCCTGGTGGACGACTACTTCGAGATGCTCACCGAGATCTGGCGGGACCGCACCCACTCCATCGCGGAGACCCTCGTGGTCGGCCTCTACCCGACGCCGCTGGCCTCGGCCGAGCTCGTCGCGGCGACGCAGGCGTGGCTCGCGGCGAACCCGGACACGCCGGCCCTGCGCCGCCTCGTGATCGAGAACCTCGCCGGCGTCGAGCGCGCGCTCGTGGTGCAGGAGCGCGACGCGCGCTAGCCCGCCCCGCCCCTGCCGAATGAAGGAGATCCTCCGTTCTCCGCCCCGCCCGCCCGGCGAGCGGGCGGTTCGCGGAGGTTTCTCCTTCATTCGGCAGCCGGACGGTAGTACCCCGGTACCACCCGCCGGAGCTGAGGATCCGTCTGCCGCCTGATTCGCGCAACCGGCGCGCTTTCTAGGCTGGACGCATGATCCACGCACAAGCACTCACCAAGCGCTACGGCGCCAAGACCGCCGTCGACGACATCGACTTCACCGTCAAGCCCGGCCAGGTCACCGGCTTCCTCGGCCCGAACGGCGCGGGCAAGTCGACCACGATGCGCATGATCGTCGGCCTCGACCGCCCCACCCACGGCGGCGTCACCGTGAACGGCAAGAACTACGCCGAGCACCGGGCTCCCCTGCGCGAGGTCGGCGCACTGCTCGACGCCAAGGCCATCCACACCGGCCGCAGCGCCTACAACCACCTGCTCGCCATGGGCGCCACCCACGGCATCGGCAAGGCGCGCGTCAACGAGGTGATCGGACTGACCGGCCTCGAGTCCGTGGCAGGCAAGCGCGTCGGCGGCTTCTCGCTCGGTATGGGCCAGCGCCTCGGCATCGCCGCCGCGCTGCTCGGCGACCCCGCCACCCTGATTCTCGACGAGCCCGTGAACGGCCTCGACCCGGAGGGCGTGATGTGGGTGCGCCGTCTGGCCCGCCAGCTGGCGGGCGAGGGCCGCACGGTCTTCCTCTCCAGCCACCTCATGAGCGAGATGGCCCTCACCGCAGACCACCTCATCGTGCTCGGACGCGGGCGGGTGATAGCGGATGCGCCCGTCGCCGACATTCTCTCCGGCTCCACGCGCACCGCGGTGCGGCTGCGCAGCCCGCGCGCCGAGCAGCTGGCCCAGCTGCTGCAGGGCCCGCAGGTCAGCATCACCACCACCGAGCAGGACCTGCTCACCATCACGGGCCTCAGCGCCGAGACGATCGGCGACGCCGCTGCCGGCGCGGGCATCCCGCTGCACGAGCTCACCCCCGTCGGTGCCTCGCTCGAGGAGGCCTACATGGACCTCACCCAGGACGACGTGGAGTACCACGCCGGAACCACGACCACCGAAGGAGCCCTCCGATGAGCGCCGCCACCGCCGTCTACACCACGCCGAACGCGTCCGGGCTGAGTGCCGCGGGCATCGTCCGCTCGGAGTGGATCAAGCTCCGCTCCGTGCGCTCCACCATCTGGGCCTTCGCCATCGTGATCGTCACGTCTGTGGGCATCGCGCTGCTGATGTCGACCACCGCGTACTTCGGCGAGGAGGCGATCCCCGCCGACCTGCAGACGAGCATCGTGGCGCAGGCCTCCACCTTCGGGGTGTACTTCGGCCAGCTCGTGATGGCCGTGCTCGGCGTCCTGGTGATCAGCGGCGAGTACGGAACGGGCATGATCCGCTCCACGCTCACCGCCGTGCCGAGACGCATCCCCGCGCTCCTGGCCAAGGCCGTCGTGCTCTTCGCCTCCTCGCTGCTGGTCGGCCTGGTCTCGGTGCTCGCCTCGTACCTCGTGGCCGCTCCGATCCTCGGCAACCTCGGCATCACCGCCGAGGTCGACGGGGTCTTCATCGGAAACCTGCTGCTCGCCTCGCTCTACCTCGCGCTGACCAGCGTGTTCGCCCTCGGGGTCGGAACCGCGTTGCGCTCGAGCGCCGGCGGGATCGCGGCGGCTCTCGGCATCGTGCTGCTGCTGCCCACCATCGTCTCCGCCATCGCCGGCTTCACCGGCGCGCAGTGGGCGGCCGACATCTCGCCGTACCTCTTCTCGAACGCCGGTTCAGGCATGTACACCGGCGGCGAGTTCGAGCAGTGGCAGTTCGCGCTCATCGTCGTCGCCTGGACGGCGGCGAGCCTCGTGCTCGGCGCCGTGCTGCTCAAGCGCCGCGACGCCTGACACCGCCGCGTAGAGTCGCCAGCATGACCGACGCCTCCCCCTCCCTCGATCGGAACTCGGTTCCGGTCGAGGGAGACCTGCGTCTGCCCAAGCCTCCCGGCGTGGTGCGGCAGTTCTGGTACCGCCATCCGCGGGCGACGGACGCCCTCGTCGCGCTCGCCTACCTCCTGCCGTCCGCGCTCGGCAGCCTGCTCATCTCGGGCGGCTCCCTCGGGATCGACCCCGCGTTCATCCCCTTCGGCTTCGTGCTCGTGCTGTTCGGCGGCGGCGTGCTGCTGTTCCGCCGGTCCCGGCCGTGGACCGTGCTGGTCACCACCTGGGTGATCACCCTGCTCTCCGCCCCGGTGTGGGAGATGGTCGACTTCGCCCTGGTGCCCTTCGCGCTCTACGCCCTCGCGGTCTACGGCTCGACCCGCGCCGCCTGGATCGGCTTCGGCGGGTCCGCACTGATCGGCGTCATCGCTGGAGCGCTGGCGATGATGCCCTCCCGGGGCGACGCCGACAGCACAACCGTGCCGGGCGGCAACAACGGCATCGGCTTCGCCGTGGTGCTCGTGATCGTCGTGCTCATCGGCATCAACATCGGCAACCGCCGCCGCTACGTTGTGGCCCTGCTCGACCGGGCCGCGCAGCTCGCGCGGGAGCGCGACCAGCAGGCGCAGCTCGCCGCGAACGCGGAGCGGGCGCGCATCGCGCGCGAGATGCACGACATCGTCTCGCACGGGCTCACCGTGATGGTGACCCTGGCCGAGGGCTCCGCCGCGAGCGTCGGCCGCGACCCGGTGCGCTCCGCGGAGGCCATGCGCCACGTCGCCGAGACCGGACGCCAGGCGCTCGGCGACATGAGGCGGATGCTCGGGGTGCTCGACGACGGCCTCCCCGCCGCCGACGCGGGAGTGCTCGAACCACAGCCGGGCGTCGCCGAGCTGGGAGGCCTCATCGAGGGCTTCCGCGGCGCGGGACTCGCTGTGCGGTTCACCTCCACAGGCACGCCCCCGCAGAACCCCGCCGAGCAGCTCACCGTCTACCGGCTGGTGCAGGAGTCGCTCACCAACGTGCTGCGGCACTCCGGCGCCCTCGCCAGTGTGGACGTCACCGTCGAGTACCTGCCGGACCGGGTGCAGATCGACGTCAGCAACAGCGGCGCCGTGGTCGACGCCCCGGAACCGGGCAGCGGCGGGCACGGACTGCTCGGCATGCGCGAGCGCGTCGCCCTCTACGGCGGCACCGTGGACTCCGGTCCGCGCCCCGACGGCGGCTGGTCCGTGCGGGCCACCCTCACGCACGACTCGACAGGAAGAGCGGGAACGGCATGACCGACAGCGACATCTCCATCCTCATCGTCGACGACCAGGCGCTGGTGCGGATGGGCTTCCGCATGCTCCTGGAGGCCGAGCCGGGCATCCGCGTGGTCGGCGAGGCGGCGTCCGGCGACGAGGCGCTGCGTCTCGCGCGCGAGCTGCGCCCCGCCGTGGTGCTGATGGACGTGCGGATGCCCGGGCTCGACGGCATCGCTGCCACGAGGCAGCTGCTGGCGATCTCCCCCGGCTCCCGGGTGATCATCCTCACCACCTTCGACCTCGACGAGTACGCCTTCGGGGGCCTGCGCGCCGGCGCCAGCGGATTCCTGGTGAAGGACACCCGGCCCGAGGAGCTGCTCGCCGCGGTGCGCGCGGTGGCAGGGGGCGAGGCCGCGATCTCCGGACGCGTCACCCGGCGCATGCTCGAGCTCTTCGGCGACCGGCTGCCCTCGTCCGCGCCGGTCCCCGACGACGACCCGCTCGGCTCGCTCACCCCGCGCGAGCTGGAGATCCTCACCGGGATGGGCGAGGGGCTGAGCAACGGCGAGCTCGCGGAGCGGTTCGTGGTGGCCGAGTCGACGGTGAAGACCCACGTGGGACGCGTGCTGCAGAAGCTCGAGCTGCGCGACCGGGTGCAGGCCGTCATCCTCGCCTACGAGCGCGGCCTGGTCGGCTGAGCCCGGGGCCGGGCCTCCCAGCACCGCACGCCGCCCCACCTTCGGAGCGCCCCCTTTCGAAGAGCCCCCCTTCGGAAATTCAGGACTTCGCGGCGCCGCCCTGCGCACAGAGCGCGCTCACGCCCGTAGTTGCGCGGATGAAAGTGGGGGTCCCACTAAGAAGTCCTGAATTTCCGAAGGGGAGGGCGGGTAGAGCAGGGCGGCGCGGCTGGTGGAAGGCGCGGCTGGGTGGCGCGGCCGGGGTGGGACCTGGCGGCGGGGAGGTCAGGGGGCCGGCGCGGCGGGCCAGCGCACCGGCACGGGGATGCGCACCTGCTCGGCCGGCACCTCGCCGTTGCGCACCAGGCGCGCGAGCAGGTGCTGCATCGCGAGGCGGCCGAGCTCGTCGCCGTCCACGTCGAGCGACGGCACGTCGGTGAAGCCGAGGGCGTCCACCACCATGCGCTCCGAGCTGACCGTGACCGCGGGGTCGTCGCTCGGGGCGGCGCGCAGTGCGAACATCACGCCGAGCCCGATCGCGGTGGCGTACGGCACCACCGCCGTCGCGCGGGCGGCTCGCACGTCGGCGCTGGCGGTCACGCCGGCGGCGAAGGTCGACGGGTAGGGCCCGAGCACGGTGAGGGTTGCGCGGCCGTCAGCGGTGCGCACCACGGCGAGCTCGCGCTGGCGGTTCTGCCAGGAGCCGTCGGGGCCGCCGATGTAGACGATGTCGCGGTGGCCGTCGTCGATGAACCGGCCCACGAGCGACCCGAAGGCGGTCGCGGTGTCGGCGACCACCGAGGTGAGCCCCTCCACCTCGCGGTCGATGAGCACGGTGGGCTTGAACGCGCTCGCCGCGCGCACGACGTCGTCGTCGCCGCGCGGCGCGGCGACGATGAAGCCGTCGACCTGGGCGGCGAGACGCGCGAAGGCCTCGAGCTCGCCCTCGCGCGAGAGCGGATGCACCGCGACCGTCAGCTGCAGGCCGGCGGCCTCCGCGCGTGCCTGGGCTCCGGCGATGATCGGGGTGAAGAAGGAGTTCTCCAGGGTCGGCACGACCAGGGCGACGATCCCGGTGCGTCCGCTGGCGAGCTCCCTGGCCGCGCGGTTGGGCACGAAGCCGAGTTCGAGGGCGGCAGCGTGGATGCGCGCGGCGGTGTCGGAGGCGACGAGCTCGGGGCGGCTCAGCGCGCGCGAGGCGGTCGCCTTCGAGACGGCGGCGAGTGCCGCCACGTCGGCCAGTGTGGACACGGACATCCCTTTCGTCGTCGAATCACCCTAGACGACCGCGGGTCGAGGATTACTTCGGCTCGCCCGCGCGTTGTTACACGTTGTTTACACGCGGGGCACATTCGCCGCCCGTGGGCCATCTACAGTTAATGTAACCGGTTGCAGTGTCATAATCGGAAAAACCTTCACCCATCCGCCCTGACCGTCGATCGGAGGATTCCCGTGCGCTCACGTACACCCGTCCTGTTGCTCGCCCCCGGACTGATCCTCCTGCTCGCCGGATTCCTCATCCCCTCGATCGCCATGCTGTTCTCCCCTCCCGGCGTGGCGCCGGCGGAGATCTTCGTGCGCTTCGGCGAGATGCTCACCGACCCCTACGACCTGCGCATCATCGGCCGCACCGTGGGCATCGGCCTCATCGTCACCCTCGTCTGCGTGGTGCTCGGCTTCCCCATCGCCTACCTGCTCGCCCGCTCCACCTCGCGCTGGTCGGGCGTGCTGCTCGCGCTGGCGATCTTCCCGCTGCTGCTGAGCAACGTGGTGCGCACCTTCGGCTGGCTCGTTGTGCTCGGCGCCAACGGTGCGATCGGGCAGCTGCTGACCGGGCTCGGCCTGGTCGACAGGGCCCCGCAGCTGCTCTACACGGAGCTGGCGATCGTGCTCGGCCTCACCCAGCTCTTCCTGCCGCTGGCCATCATCTCCTGCTACTCGGCCGTCGCCCAGGTCGACCCCGGTCTCGACGACGCGGCCCGCGGCCTCGGCGCCAGCCGCACCCGCACCTTCTGGAGCATCGTGATCCCGCTCTCCTCCCCCGGCATCGTCGTGGCCGCGACGCTCGTCTTCGCCGGATCCGTCACCGCGTACACCACGCCCTACCTCCTCGGCGGGTCCAGCCAGCGCATGCTCTCGACCCAGCTGTTCTCCTACTCGAGCGTCACTATCGACTGGGCCTCCGCATCCGCTACGGCCCTCATCATGACCCTGCTCGTCTTCCTCATCTCCGGGCTCTCCTCGCTCGTCGCTCGCAAGGGGGCCATCGCGTGAAGACCCGTCGCCCGGTAGCGGGGGCCCTCGCGGTCGCCGGCTACATCATCATGATCGTGCCGATCCTGTTCGTGGTCGCCACCGCGTTCACGGCGGGCGAGACGCTGCGCTTCCCGCCGCAGGGCCTCTCGCTGCGCTGGTTCGAGGCGGCGCTCTCCTACGACCCGTTCATCGGCGCCCTGGTCTCCAGCCTGCAGCTGGCGGTGCTCGCCACCGTGATCGCGCTGCTGGTCGGAATCCCCGCCACCCTCGCCATCTACCGCGGCAAGATCCCGGGCAAGGGGCTGGTCGAGGGGCTGTTCCTCTCGCCGCTGATCGTGCCGGAGCTCGTGGTGGGTCTCGCCCTCTACCAGCAGCTGATGATCGGGCTCAAGCTCGACAACTTCGAGACGCTGCTGATCGGCCACACCGTGCTGATGCTGCCCTACGCGGTGCGCGTCACCGGTGCCTCGCTGGCCCTGGCCGACCCCGCGCTCGAGGAGGCCGCCCGCGGCCTCGGCGCCAGCCCGCTGCGCGCCTTCTTCACGGTGACGCTGCCGATGCTGCGCCCCGGCATCTTCTCGGCGGGGCTGCTCAGCTTCGTCACCTCCTTCAACAACGTGCCGTTGTCGCTCCTGCTGCAGAGCAGGGACTTCCGCACGCTTCCCGTCACGATGCTCGACTACGTGCAGCAGAGCTACGACCCGATGGTCGCGGCCATGGCGACGCTCATCCTCGCCGGAACCGTCGTCATCGCCATCATCGCGGAGCGCACAGTGGGCTTCGCCAGAATATTCGGAGGAATCAACCGATGACGATCGCCGCAGAATTCATCGGTGTCAGCCAGGTCTTCGGCGACTTCACCGCCGTCGACTCGATCGACCTGGCCATCACCGAGGGCAAGCTCACCACCCTGCTCGGCCCCAGCGGCTGCGGCAAGACCACCAGCCTGCGCATGCTCGCCGGCTACAGCACGCCCAGCTCGGGCGAGATCCGCATCGGCGGCACCGACATGACCCGCACCGCGCCGGAGAAGCGCGGGCTGGGCATGGTGTTCCAGTCCTACGCGCTGTTCCCGCACCTCAGCGTGGCCGAGAACGTGGCCTACGGCCTCAAGCTGCGCAAGGTGCCCAAGGCGCAGCGCGACACGACCGTGATGGAGACCCTCGAGCTCGTCGGCCTCGCCCACCTCGCCGCGAGCAAGCCGAAGAAGCTCTCCGGCGGCCAGCAGCAGCGCGTGGCCCTCGCCCGCGCCATCGCGATCCGCCCGAAGCTGCTGCTGCTCGACGAGCCGCTGTCGAACCTCGACGCCCGCCTGCGCGTGCAGATGCGCGCCGAGATCCGCCGCATCCAGTCGGAGACCGGCCTCACCGTCGTGCTCGTCACCCACGACCAGGACGAGGCGCTGGAGATGAGCGACGACATGGTGCTCATGCGCGCCGGCCGCATCATGCAGCAGGGCTCGCCGCAGCAGGTCTTCCCGCACCCGGCGAACCGCTTCGTGGCCGACTTCCTCGGCTACGAGAACTTCCTCACCGCCGCCGACGGCTCGCTGATCGCCGTGCGCCCGGAGCACCTCGACGTGTCGGCCGCCGCCGCCGCCGGGAGCTCCGACGGCCTCGCGCTCACCGGCACGGTCACCGACGTGGCCTACCGCGGCGTCGACCTGCTCGTCACCGCCGACGCCGTGGACGCCAGCGGCGCCACCGTGCGCCTGCGCTCCGACTCGCGCAGCAACGCCACCGCGTCGATCGCCATCGGCGACACCGTCTCGCTCAGCGCGGCCGCCGGCCGACTCGTGCCCATCCCGGCCTGACCGCCCCGCTCTCCTCCCCTTCACCGTCCAGAAAAGGAACACGCTCCATGTCCAGCACCCCACGCAAGCGCACCCTGGTCTTCGCTGCCGGCTTCGTCGCATCCGCTCTCGCCCTCTCCGGCTGCGCGCCCGCCTCCGACGACTCCGCCGACGGCGACGCGAAGAAGATCGTCGTCAGCACCTTCCCCTTCGGCGTCGAGGAGTTCCAGGAGGCGATCTTCGATCCCTTCACCGAGGCGACGGGCATCGAGGTCGAGGTGGAGACCGGCTCCAACGCCGACCGCCTCTCGAAGCTGCAGCTCGCCGACGGCGACCCCGGCATCGACGTGATGCTCATCTCCGACTACTACGCCGCGCTCGGCCAGGAGGACGACCTCTTCCAGGACTTCGACGAGACCGACGTGCCGAACCTGGCGAACATCGCCGACTTCGCGCTCGAGGAGGGCTACGTCGGACCGGCGTACAGCTACCAGCTCAACGGCACCCTCTACAACACCGACGAGGTCACCGCCGAGGAAGCCGCCGACTGGGAGATCTACGCCGACCCGGCCTACGCCGGCCGCGTGGCCCTGCCCGACATCTCGGTCACCGCCGGCCAGCTCACCGTCTCCGGCGTGGGCGAGGCCTACGGCGACGGCCCCTACGACATCGACACCGCGCTCGAGACCCTCGGCGACTGGGCACCCGGCGTGCTGCAGTTCTACAGCTCCTCCACCGAGGTCACCAACCTGCTCACGCAGGGCGAGATCGTCGCAGCGGATGCGCTGAGCGGCTTCGCGACGAACCTGGTCGCATCGGGTGAGCCGGTCGGCTGGACCGCTCCCGACGAGGGCCGCTACATGGCCACCAACCGCGCGATGATCCCGACCGGGGCCGAGAACGTCGATGGCGCGTACGCCTTCATCGACTACCTGCTCTCGATCGAGGCGCAGACCGCGTCCGCCGAGATCGTCGGCGACCTGCCGGTGAACCTCGAGGCCACCATCCCGTCGACCATCGTCGACGTGGTCGGCGACATCGCCACCGACCCGATCGCGGCCGGCTACTCCACCCTCGACCCGAGCGAGCTCGTCTCGACCCGCGGCGAGTGGGTCGAGCGCTTTGCCCGCGAGGTGACAGCGGGCTAGTCCCCGCCCGGCGGCCGTTCCCCTCCACCGCGGAGGGGGACGGCCGCCTTCCTCGTTCGCCTGCCTCTCGCACCAAGGATTCATATGACCGCTCCATCCCAGCTCCCCGCCGCCTACCTCGACCGGATGCCGAAGACCGACCTGCACTGCCACCTCATCGGCACCGTGCGCGCCTCGACCTTCGCCGATCTCGCCCGGCGCGAGGGCCTCGAGCTGCCGGACGCCCCCGAGCGGGTCTTCGCGGACATCAACTCGCTGCCGCCCGACCCCTCGCTGTACCGCAACACCCGCATCCCCGTCCCCCAGGGGCGCAGCGAGGGCGAGCCCGAGGTCTCCTACTCGCTCTTCCAGGCGTCGAACTGGGTCACCGAGGTGCTGCGCTCGGCCGACGACCTCACCCGCATCACCTACGAGGCCTTCGAGTCCGCGCACACCGAGAGCGGCACGCGCCACCTCGAGCTGTTCTTCGACGATGTTCCCGAGCACCTCGCGTCGCTGGGCTACGCCGGCTCCGTCGAGGCCTACGCCGAGGGCATCCGCATGGCGGAGCGCGACTTCGGCATGACCGGGCGCATGATCCAGGGCATCGACCGCAGCAGAAGCGGCGAGCACGCGCTCGCCCTGGTGCAGCGCATGCTCGACAACCCGCACGAGTACGTCGCCGGCATCGGCCTCGACAATCTCGAGACGGCAGGGCCGCCCGAGCGCTTCGCCGACGCCTACCGCCTCGCCGGTGAGGCAGGGCTGGGACGCACGGCGCACTCCTCCGAGCACGCCCCCACCGCAGTGAACACCGTCACCTGCCTCGACCTGCTCGGCTGCGACCGGATCGACCACGGCTACTACGTGCTCGAGGACGACGCCGTCGTCGAGCGGATGCGTGAGGAGCAGGTGGCGTTCACAGTGATCTCCACGACCTCCCGCCGCTCCTGGCGGCCGTGGCGCCGTGCCTCGATCGCCGCGATGCTCGAGGCCGGGCTGAACGTGATCCCCGCCTCCGACGACCCGGGCATGTTCCCCACCACCCTCGCCGCCGAGTACCGCATCGTCTCCGAGGAGATCGGCGCGACGGCCACGCAGGTGCGCGCCATGGCATTCGCCGGTGTGGACGCGTCCTGGCTGCCATCCGCTGAGAAGGCGGCCCTCCGGGTCGACTTCGAGTCCCGCCTGGCCGCGCTCGACGCCGAGTTCGGCCTGTAGCGGCGAGGCCGGCGGGGCGGCTGACCTCGCCGCGCGGCCCGGGCGCGCTCGCCGATCGCTGTCAGGGGCCGAACCCTAGACTGGGGTGGATATGAATGCTGCTGTAGACCCCGTAATCGAATCCGGCTTCGACTGGGCCGCGCTCTGGGCGATGGTCGGCGTCGTCTACCAGACGGTGCCCGTGCAGGTGCTCGTGATCATCGTCGTGGCCGTCGCCGTGCGCATCGCGGCGCGCTTCGTCATCGCCAAGGTGGTGAACCGCGTCGTCTCGGGCGTGAAGAAGAAGCAGGGTGCCGCGGACACGCAGGCGATGCTGGCCTCCCCGCTGGCCGCCGTGCGCGTCGTGCAACGCACCCGCACCCTGGGCAGCGTGCTCAACAACGTGGTCACCGCCGCGCTCGTCATCATCGCCACACTCGCGATCGTCACCACGATCAACCCGAATATCACCGGCGCCTTCTCGCTGATCACCGCCGCCCTCGGCGCGGGCCTCGGCTTCGGCGCGCAGAACATCGTGAAGGACGTGCTGAGCGGCCTGTTCATGGTGGCGGAGGACCAGATCGGCGTCGGCGACGTGGTCGACCTCGGGCCCGCTACCGGGGTCGTGGAGGACGTCGGGATCCGCATCACCAAGGTGCGCGACGTGAACGGCACCCTGTGGTTCGTGCGCAACGGCGAGATCCTGCGCGTCGGCAACCTCTCGCAGGGCTGGGCCCGCGTGATCATCGACCTCGCCGTCCCCTACGACGCCGACATCGACGCCGTGCAGGCGAAGATGCTCGAGACCGCCACCACCCTCACCAACGAGGCGAAGTGGCGCACCCGCATCCTCGACAAGCCCGAGATCTGGGGGATCGAGTCGATCTCGGCCGAGGCCGTCGTCATCCGCATCGTCGTCAAGACCCGCGACGCGGCGAAGGACGACGTGGCCCGCGAGCTGCGCAGCCGCCTCAAGCGCGCGCTCGACGACATGGACGTGCGGATGCCGTCGCTCAGCTCGATCACGCTCAGCGGCTTCGAGGGCGCCACCAGTGTGAAGGGCGCGCGCCCGCCGCGCACACGCGAGATCGTGACCCAGCCCGCCGCGCTGCGCCCCACCCGCAAGCGCGCGTCGAAGAAGCCGCCAGCGGATGATCCGCGCGGCTTCTCGCCGGACCAGCAGCCGACGACACCCCCGACACTCGCGAAGACCGACCCGCCGGAGACGACACCATGAACGAGCCGAACCCGGTGACCCTGCGTCTGAGCCAGAGCGGCGAGTCCGTGCAGGGAAACTTCTGGGAGCAGGTGGGCGGGCGGGCCACCTTCGAGACGCTGGTGCGCCGCTTCTACGCCGGCATCGAGACCGACCCCGTGCTGCTGCCGATGTACCCTGAGGCCGACCTCGAGGGCGCCATCCAGCGCCTCACCGGGTTCCTCGAGCAGTACTGGGGCGGTCCAGGCACGTACTCCGAGGAGCGCGGGCACCCGCGGCTTCGCCAGCGGCACATGCCCTTCAAGGTCAATCCGGACGCGCGCGACCGCTGGCTCCTGCACATGCGCGCTGCCGTGGACTCGCTCGATCTGTCGCCGCTGCACGACGCGACGCTCTGGGCCTACCTGGAGCGCGCCGCGCACGCCATGGTCAACACCTTCGACGAATAACCCCAGCCGTCGACCCCGGAGCACCGATGACCTACCAGACCCCGCCCGTCTACCCCTCCCAGCAGCAGGGCGGGCAGCCCGCGGAGAGGCCGAAGGCCGCCGGCGTCGCGATCGCCGCCCTGGTCGTGGGCATCGTCGCGTTCCTGCTCGGGCTGGTGCCGGTGCTCGGGCTGCTGGTCGCCGTCACCGGGATCGTGCTCGGCATCGTCGCCCTGCGCAGGCCCGGCCGCGGGCTCGCCATCACCGGCATCATCCTCTCGGCCGTCGCCGTGCTCGCCAACATCGCGATCATCGTGGTGCTCGCGGTCATCCCCTGGGCCGAGATCGGCGGCCAGTTCGAGCGCGGCTTCACCGAGGCGATCGAGGAGGAGTACGGCATCCCCGACGACTCCGCCGGCGGCTTCGAGACGCAGACTCTCGACACGCCCTGCTACACCTTCGACGGGCCGGCGGGCTTCATCAACAACATCTCCGACGACGCCATCGCGAACTGCTCCACCGAGCTGGAGCTGTGGGGCGAGGTCGCCGCGGACGGCACCGTCACCAACACCGGAGTCGGCGCCATCCTGGGCAGTGTCAATGTGGAGCCCATCCGCTCGGCCACCACCGACGAGCGTTCGCCCGACGGCAGCCTCGACGGCATCGTCGAGTGGATGAGCACCGACTACATCCCGGCGTTCGGCGAGCTGATCTCGCTGCGCGAGCCGGTCGTCCTCGACGGCGCCGAGGGCAACCTGACCCGCGTCACGAGCGATCAGGAGCTGACCGAGACGAAGGCCCTCGTCGTGGTGAAGGCGCCGTCGGAGTACCAGGTGAACGGCGAGCCTGCCCAGTTCTTCCTGATCACCTTCGTGACGCCCTACGACAACGGCGAGGAGCTCATCCAGACCGCCATCGGCAGCTGGCGCTGGCAGTAGGGGCGACCGGTTTCGATACGCGAACTCGCTTCGCTCGCCTGCTACTCAACCACCGGCGAGCCCGCGTATCGAAATCCCGCGTCCGACTACGCCGCTGCGAGGCCCTCGGCCATCGGCGTCGTCGGGCGTCCGATCAGGCGAGCGAGATCGCCCGGGGTGCCGGAGAGCAGGCCGTCGCGGATGTTCGCGTCGAGTCCCACAACGAAGCCGACGGTCCCGGCGTCCAGACCGAACGACGAGAGCATCGCCGCGTGCTCCTCGGGGCTGAGGCGCGTGTAGGCGACCTCCCGGCCCACGATGGTGCCGATCGCGGCGGCGAGCTCGTCGAAGTCCCAGGCCACGTCGCCGGAGAGCTCGTAGACCGCGCCCTCGTGCCCCTCGGTGGTGAGCACGACTGCCGCGGCATCCGCATAGTCCTTGCGGCTCGCGCTGGCGATGCGTCCGTCGCCGACACTCGCGACGATCTCGCCGTTCTCGCGGCCCTTCTCCACCTCGCCGGCGTAGTTCTCGGTGTACCAGCCGTTGCGCAGGATCGTGAAGGGAACGCCGGAGGCCACGAGCGACTCCTCGGTGGCCTTGTGGTCGGGTGCGAGCACCAGCGCGGAGGTGGTGGCCGCGGGGGCGCTGGTGTAGACGATGCGCGCGACGCCGGCCGACTTCGCGGCCTCGATCACCGCTGCATGCAGAGCGGCGCGGTTGCCCGGCTCGCTGGCGGAGACCAGCAGGAGGGTGTCGCCGCTCTTCACGACGGCGGCCACGGTCTCAGGCCTGGAGTAGTCGAGCTCCGCCACCGCGACGCCGCGCGCTGCGAGGTCGGCGAGCCTGTCGATGCTGCGGCCGGTCGCGACGATGTCGGAGGCGTCGGTTCCGCGGGTGAGCAGGGACTCGACGACGAGGCGGCCGAGGTGTCCGGTGGCGCCGGTGATGATGAGAGACATGGTGTCCTTTCGTGGGGTGTACCGGGGAGAACGCCGCTCGCGCGGAGAACCTTCCCCGGCGGGGGTACCCACTTCTAGGTAAGCTGCGTACATGAACGTAAGTGCGGCATCCGCTCTCGACCGGCACGGCTTCACGGCGGGCGTGCTCCCGGCCAACTGTCCGTCGCGCACCGTGCTCGACCACGTCACCAGCAAGTGGGGCGTGCTCGTGCTGGTGGCCCTCTCGCAGGAGACGCTGCGCTGGGGCGAGCTGCGCCGCACCATCGAGGGCATCAGCGAGAAGATGCTCGCCTCGACACTGCGCACCCTCGAGGCCGACGGCTTCGTGCACCGCGCCGCGCAGGCCGTCATCCCGCCGCGGGTCGACTACAGCCTCACGGAGCGCGGCCACGAGCTCGCGCAGCACCTGCTGCCGCTGATGGACTGGATCGCCGACAACGCCGGCGCGATCCTCGGCACGGCCGAGACCCCGGCAGAATAGTCGGATGCCCACTCCCGAACTCCCCCACGTCGTCGTCGTCGCGATGGGAGGCACCATCGCCGGTTCCGCAGACTCCGCGACGGATGCCACGGGGTACCGTGCAGGCACGGCGAGCGTCGAGGCCCTGCTCGCCGCCGTGCCGCAGGCCGCAGCGCTGGCCAGGCTCAGCGGCGAGCAGTTCGCCAGCATGGACTCCTCCGACCTCACCGACGAGCTGATGCTCGGCGTCGCCCGGCGGGTGGCCGCGCTGCTCGCCGATCCGGGCGTCGACGGCGTGGTCGTGACCCACGGCACCGACACCCTCGAGGAGACCGCCTACTTCCTGCACCTCGTGCTCGACTCCGTGAAGCCCGTGGTGCTGGTCGGCTCGATGCGCCCCGCCAGCGCGCTCAGCGCGGACGGGCCGATGAACTTCTACGCGGCGGTGGCCGTCGCATCCGCCCCCGCGTCGACAGACCGCGGTGTTCTCGTGGTGCTCAACGACGAGATCCACACGGCGCGCGACGTGACCAAGACCACCAGCCTGAGCGTGGCGTCGTTCTCCTCGCCGTACGGCCCGCTCGGCGTCGTGGTGGGCGGCCGGCCCCTCTACTACCGCGGCCTGTCGCGGCCTCACACGAGCCGCACCGAGTTCGACCTCGCCCGCGTGCACTCCCTGCCCCGCGCCGGGATCATCTACGCGCACTCCGGGCTCGACGACACCGTGTCCGCACTGATCGAGTCGGCCGGGTACGACGTGATCGTGCACGCCGGCTTCGGCAACGGCACGGTGGCGCAGCGCATCGTCGCCCCGCTCGAGGCCGCCCGCCTGGCCGGTGCGGTGGTCGTGCGCGCCACCCGCACCGGCAGCGGCCACGTGACCGCGGTCGGGGCCAGCGGCGACCGGGTCGACGGCTGGATCTCCGTCGACGACCAGAACCCGCAGCGCGCCCGCATCCTGGCCTGCCTCGCGCTCACCGTCACCCGCGACCCCCTCGAGATCCAGCGGATCTTCGACACCTACTAGGCTGGCGCGAACCCGACGAAGGAGTCACGGATGCCGCGTCCCACAGAATCGAGCGATGCGATCGTCGTCGGGGCGGGCCTGGCCGGCCTCGTCGCCACGGCCGAGCTCGTGGCCGCCGGCAGGCGGGTCACCATTCTCGAGCAGGAGCCGGAGGCGAGCTTCGGCGGGCAGGCCTGGTGGTCGTTCGGCGGGCTGCTGCTCATCGACTCGCCCGAGCAGCGCCGCATGGGCATCAGGGACTCGCTCGACCTCGCCCGCCAGGACTGGCACGGCACGGCGGGCTTCGACCGGGAGAACGACCACTGGCCGCGGCAGTGGGCCGAGGCCTACCTGCAGTTCGCGGCGGGCGAGAAGCGCGCCTGGCTGAGGGAGCGCGGTGTGGGCTTCTTCCCGGTCGTCGGCTGGGCAGAGCGCGGCGGCTACACCGCAAATGGGCACGGCAACTCCGTCCCCCGCTTCCACATCACCTGGGGCACCGGCCCCGGGGTGCTCGAGCCCTTCGTGCGCGCGGTGCGCGAGGGCGTCGACCGCGGCCTGGTGACCCTCCGCTTCCGGCACCGCGTCGACGGCCTCGTCGTCACGGACGGTGCCGTCGTCGGCGCGCGCGGCGCCGTGCTGGCACCGGACGGGGCGGCGCGCGGGGTGGCGAGCAGCCGCGAGGTGGTGGGCGACTTCGAGGAGCACGCGCCGGCCACCATCGTCACCAGCGGCGGCATCGGCGGAAACCACGCGCTGGTGCGCGAGCTCTGGCCGGCCGACCTCGGTGCGCCGCCCGCGCACATGCTCAGCGGGGTGCCCGCGCACGTCGACGGGCGCATGCTCGCCATCGCCGATGCGGCGGGCGCCCACCTGATCAACGGCGACCGCATGTGGCACTACGTGGAGGGCGTGACCAACTTCGACCCGGTCTGGGCCGACCACGGCATCCGCATCCTGCCCGGCCCGTCGAGCCTCTGGCTCGACGCCACGGGCAAAAGGCTGCCCGTGCCGCTCTTCCCGGGCTTCGACTCGCTCGGCACCCTGCGGCACCTGCGCACCACCGGGCACGACCACTCCTGGTTCATCCTCACCCAGGCGATCATCGAGAAGGAGTTCGCGCTCTCCGGCAGCGAGCAGAACCCCGACCTGACCGGCAGGAGCGTGCGGGAGCTGGCGCGGCAGCGGCTCGGCAGGGGCGCGACCGGGCCGGTCGAGGCGTTCAAGGCGAGCGGCGTCGACTTTTTCGTCGCCGACACCCTCGACGAGCTGCTCGCGAAGATCGACGACGGCGTGATCGACCTCGCCCGCGCCAGGCAGGAGGTGGAGTACCGCGACCGGCAGCTCGACAACGGCTTCTCCAAGGACGCGCAGATCACCGCCGTTCGGCAGGCCCGCCGGTACCGCGGCGACCGGCTGATCCGCGTGGCGCGGCCGCACAGGCTGCAGGACCCGAAGGCCGGCCCGATGATCGCGGTGAAGCTCCACATCGTGACCCGCAAGACCCTCGGCGGCATCGAGACCAACCTCGACGGCCAGGCCGTGCGCGGCGGCAGCGGTGAGACGATCCCCGGACTGTACGCGGCCGGCGAGGCGAGCGGGTTCGGCGGCGGGGGCATGCACGGCTACCGCTCGCTCGAGGGCACCTTCCTCGGCGGCTGCATCTTCAGCGGACGCCAGGCGGGACGGGCCGTCGCGAGAGGGTGAGCGGATGCCGCTCCCGCGGCCGCCCGGCGCGCGTCCCCTAGTCTGGTTCAAACGATTGAGGGAGAACCATGACTGACACACCGACACCCGTCGCCGGCTGGTACCCGGACCCCGCCGGCCAGGGACGCATCCAGTGGTGGGACGGCTCGCAGTGGACCGAGAACTTCGCCGAGCCCGCCGCCCAGACCCCGCAGCCGAGCGCTCCGGCGTACGGCGCGGCCCAGCCCGGCCAGCCCGCCTACGGCGCCGCGCAGTCCCAGGCCGCGCAGCCCTACAGCGCCGCCGACCCGTACAACGTCATGGCGCAGAAGCTCACCGCGCCCGCGGGGACACCGCCCTACAACCCGTTCATCTGGGCCCTCGCGGTTCTCCCCGTGGTCAGCCTGATCTTCAGCATCATCACCTGGTTCAGCTTCGACGACCAGATCGACGCGGCGCTGCAGCCCGACGCCCCGCTCTTCACCGCGGCCGACCTCGTCTCCTACGCGGTGTCGTTCCTCGTCGCCGGCGCGTCGATCGTGCTCGGCTTCCTCGACTACCGCGCGCTCGTGCGCGCCGGTGTGCCGAAGCCCTTCCACTGGGCGTTCATCTTCTTCGCGCTGGTGAACGCGCCGGTGTACATCATCGGCCGCTCGGTCGTCGTGCGCCGCCGCACCGGTCGCGGCCTCGCGCCGATGTTCGTGCACCTCGGGCTGTGGGTCGCCACGTTCCTGGTCGGCATCATCTTCGCGGCGATCGCGATCGGCCCGCTCTTCGAACAGCTGTCGGAGACAGGCTACTGAGCCCAGGCCTAGGGTGAGGGCATGAGCGATTCAGGAATAGACGTCTCCGCCCCGCCCAGCGGCGACGGATGCCTCGAGTGCGACGAGTCCGGCAGCTGGTGGGTGCACCTGCGGCGGTGCGCCCAGTGCGGGCACGTCGGGTGCTGCGACAGTTCGCTGAACAGGCACGGCACCGCGCACTTCGCCGCCACCGGCCACCCGCTGATGCAGAGCTTCGAGCCCGGCGAGGACTGGTTCTACGACTTCCGCTCCGGCGAGATGCTCGACGGACCGGTGCTCGCCGCGCCCACGAGTCATCCGCTGGAGCAGTCCACGCCGGGGCCCGCCGAGCGCGTGCCTGCGAACTGGCGGGCGCTGCTCGGCGGCTGACGCGCCGCTACTCGACCGGGGTGGTCGCCAGCAGCGCGAGCATGTAGTCGAAGAAGCGCTCGCCATCCGCAGTCTCGATGGCGGTCACGTTGTTGTCCTCGGACTGCCAGTCGAACACCGTCGCGCCGCGCGTGATCGTCCCCTCCGTCTCCACCTCGAGCCGGTAGCGGCCCTCCGCGGTGGCGTAGCTGCGGTCGATCGCCAGCAGCGCGGTGAGCGAGTCGCAGTGCGAGGAGCCGCCGATGCCCGCGGCCTCGTCGAAGTCGAAGGTGGCCTGGTTGGCGCGCACGAAGAAGCGCGACAGCGGGGTGTCGAGCGCCGCGATGCGCTCGATGCGCGAGCGGTCGAAGACGGCGTCGGTGATGGTCAGCGGGTCCCAGCTGATCACCACGACGTCGGCGATGCCTGCGGAGAACACGATGTCCGCGGCCTCGGGGTCGACGTAGATGTTGTACTCCGCGGCCGGCGTGATGTTGCCGCGGGCGTTGATCGACCCGCCCATCACGTACAGGGCGCCGAGGTTGACGGCGAACTCCGGGTCCTTCCGGATCGCGAGGGCGATGTTGGTGAGCGGCCCGATCGCGACGATGCGCAGCTCGCCGCGGTGCTCGCGGGCCAGGCGCACCATGGCGTCGACCGCGTGCTCCTCGGCGGGCGAGTGCCCGTCGTCGCCGCGCATGAGTCCGCCGACGCCGTCGCCGTGCACGTCGCTCGCGCTGAGCCACTCGCGCTCGAGGGGGTCGCGCGCGCCGAGGTAGACCGGCACCTCGCCGAGCCGCCCGGCGAGACCGACGGTGAGGAAGGCGTTGTCCACCTGCTGGTCGAATCCGACGTTTCCGGCGACCATGGTGATGGCCTTCAGGTCGGCGCGCGGGTCGAGCAGGCCCACGAGGAGGGCGAAGCAGTCGTCCGCTGCGGTGTCGGTATCGATCAGGAGCGGAATGGGCACGGCGGGGTCTTTTCTACGAGCGGGCAATCGGGTCAGCGTACCATTCGGTACGACGGGTCGAGCGCGCCGTGCGACCGTGGGTAGGATCGTCTCAGGGGTGAGCATGAATCAAGATAGAGAGATCGAGCGGATGCGACTGCTCGGTCTGACAGCGGAGTACCTGCTCGAGCACGGGGTGCTCGATCTTCGCCTGCGCACTCTCGGCGACGCGATCGGCACCAGCCACCGCGTGCTGCTCTACTACTTCGCGTCGAAGCAGGAGCTGATCGCCGAGGCGCTCGACGAGGCGGCCAGGAAGGCGTCGGTGCGCGACGCGTCCCTGCTCGGCCCGCACGGTGCGGGGCCGGTCGAGGCCGAGCTGCAGCGGGTGTGGCAGCTCATCTCCGCGCCGCGCCAGCTCCCCCTCATCCGCCTCTTCCTGCAGGTGGTGGCCGTCGCGATCCACGACCAGTCGCGCTACTCCGGCTTTCTCGAGGCGCTCAACTCCGAGTGGGCGCAGGCCTACCGCACCTACCTGACAGCTCTCGGAGTTCCGCTCGATACGGCCGCGGGCATCGCCGCCGAGATCATCGGCCTGCAGCGCGGCCTGCAGCTCGAGCTCGCGGTCGGCGGCTCGGTCGAGAGTGTCAACCGCAGCTTCGCCGCGGCCGCGAGCGGCTGGACGCAGCGCATCGAGTCGGCGGTGGGCACCGGCGCACCGGCGTGACGCGGTTCAGCGGGCCAGTGTCCACGCGCGGCGCTTGGCCAGCACGTGCCCGCGGCGGGTGCTGAGCCGGGTCCACGGACCGGTCTCGAAGATCTTCACCTCGCCGTCGTCGCCGAGGAAGCCGAGGCTCAGCGCTGCGAAGCCGGCGCCCGCCGGCACGTGCTCCAGCCCGGGGATCGGCCTCCCCCACACCTCGGACCGCACCCGGTGCACGATCGCCTCGCCGGTGCCGGTCGGGATCGCGGTGGCGACCTCGTCGATACCCGCACGTGCGACGGAGTCGAGCACCGGGCCGGTCGTCGGGTCGAGCGGGGTCCAGCCTCCGCGCGGCGGGGAGATCGCCGCCCAGGAGACGGTGTGCACCTGCATCGGGAGCGTCACCGAGATCCGGGACGCGTCATCCGCCAGAGCGCCCTTCAGGTTCTGGAGGCGCTGCAGCAGCGAGCCGACCGGCACCACGGCGTCGAAAGTCTCGCCCTCGGGCAGCGAGAAGGTGCGCAGGCCCAGAACCGTGGGGCTCTCGTCGAGCAGGCCGGAGGGGTAGAAGATGGCCACGTAGACGGCGAGCACCCCGCCGCCGGCGATGAGACGCACCGAGCCGTCGTCGACGCGGCCCGCGCGACTCAGGTAGGTGGTGAGGTCGTCGAGGGAGTGGGAATCCTGAAGTGTGAATGCAGTGCTCATCGGTGGTTCTAAACTACAGGGCATGACGGACCCCGTGAGCGGACTGATTGCCGCGCTCGACCTTGCAGACACCGGTGCACGCACCAGCGAAGACATCTTCACCGGCATCAGCCAGTGGCAGCCCCTCGGGCGGGTGTTCGGCGGGCAGGTGCTTGCGCAGTCGCTGATCGCCGCGATGCGCACCATCGCGGAGGACCGCTCGGTGCACTCGATGCACGGATACTTCCTGCGACCGGGCGACGCCGACCAGCCGATCACCTTCTCGGTGGACCGCATCCACGACGGCCGCTCCTTCTCCACGCGCCGCACCCAGGCCTACCAGGGCGGGCAGCCGATCCTCTCGATGATCGCCTCCTTCCAGACAGCGGATGAGGGCATCGAGCACCAGACGGACATGCCGGTCGGCCTCCCCGAGCCGGAGTCGCTGCCGAGCGCCGCCGAGACCCTGGCCGGGCTCGACCACCCCGTGGCCACCAACTGGGCGAACGGGCGCGCCTTCGACATGCGGCACGTGCCGTCGCCGATCTACTTCTCGGTGGAGGGCGAGCGGGTGCCGCACCAGGCCGTGTGGCTCAAGTCGCTCTCCCCGCTGCCGGACGACGAGAACCTGCACCGCGCCGCGCTCGCCTACGCCAGCGACTACTCGATCCTCGAGCCGATCATGCGCGGCCACGGCGTGCCCTGGGCGCTGCCCGGGCTCAAGGCCGCCAGCCTCGACCACGCGATGTGGTTCCACCGCTTCGGCCGCGTCGACGAGTGGCTGCTCTACGTGCAGGAGTCCCCCAGCGCCGGGGGCGGGCGCGGGCTCTCGCTCGGGCGCATCTACTCCCGCTCCGGCGTGCTGCTGGCGAGTGTGGCGCAGGAGGGGATGGTGCGGGTTCCGACGCGCTGAGCGACGGCGGGAATAGCGCTGGCGCATCCGCTGTTGATAATCATAGTCAACAAGGAAGCCGGTGGGACATGCAGGTTCGCAACTCGCTCAAGTCGCTGAAGAAGGCGCCCGGATCGCAGGTGGTTCGTAGCCGTGGACGCACCTTCGTGATCAACAGCTCAAACCCGCGGATGAAGGCCCGGCAGGGCTAGCGGTCGGCGACGCGCGAAAGCCCGCAGGCTCGACGCCTGCGGGCTTTCCCATGCTCGCGCTCAGCCGCGCTTGGTGAATGCCACCGGCTCCTCGACGTACGGGGCCCAGGCCTCGCGCAGGTCGTCGGTGATGCGCTGCGGGCGGCCGGTCGCCGCGGTCACCATCACGAGGGTCGTCGCGGCCTTCGTGTAGAGGATGCGCGGGCTCACACCCTCCGGCGAGAACAGCTCGTAGCAGATCTCCAGGCTGGCCCCGCCCATGCGACCGATCCACATCTCGATGTCGATCGGGGCGCGCATGTACGGGATCGGGGCCAGGTACTCGATCTCCTGCCGCGCGATGAGGCCGATCATCTCGGCCCCGGGGCGCGCGTCGAGGATCGCGGTGTCCGCGCCGGGAGCACTTCCCTCGTCCGGCCGCCAGAACGCCTGGATGCGCGCCTCCTCGAGGAGGCGCAGCATCTCGGCGTTGTTGACGTGCGCGTAGGCGTCGAAGTCCGACCAGCGCAGCGGGATCTGGACGTGCAGCCGGGTCATCAGTCGCGCGTCAGCTTGCGGTACGTGGAGCGTCCGGGCTTGGCGGCGTCTGCACCGAGGCGCTCGATCTTGTTCTGCTCGTACGACTCGAAGTTGCCCTCGAACCAGTACCAGTTCGACGGGTTCTCGTCGGTTCCCTCGTAGGCGAGGATGTGGGTCGCGATGCGGTCGAGGAACCACCGGTCGTGAGTGATGACCACGGCGCAGCCGGGGAACTCGAGCAGTGCGTTCTCGAGCGATCCGAGCGTCTCGACGTCCAGGTCGTTGGTCGGCTCGTCGAGCAGCAGGAGGTTTCCGCCCTGCTTGAGCGTCAGCGCCAGGTTGAGGCGGTTGCGCTCACCACCGGAGAGCACACCCGCCTTCTTCTGCTGGTCGGGGCCCTTGAAGCCGAACTGCGAGACGTAGCCGCGCGACGGGATCTCGGTCTTGCCGACCTGGATGAAGTCCTGGCCGTCGGAGACGACCTCCCAGAGGGTCTTGTTCGGGTCGATGCCGCCGCGGTTCTGGTCGACGTAGGAGATGTCGACGGTGTCGCCGATCTTCAGGTCGCCGGAGTCGAGCGGCTCGAGGCCGACGATCGACTTGAACAGCGTGGTCTTTCCCACACCGTTCGGGCCGATGACGCCGACGATGCCGTTGCGGGGAAGCGTGAAGCTCAGCCCGTCGATGAGCACGCGGTCGTCGAAGCTCTTCTTGAGGTTCTTCGCGTCGATCACCTGGGCGCCGAGGCGCGGGCCGATCGGGATGACGAGCTCCTCGAAGTCGAGCTTGCGCGTCTTCTCCGCCTCGTTGGCCATCTCCTCGTAGCGCGCGAGGCGGGCCTTGGACTTGACCTGGCGGCCCTTGGCGTTGCTGCGCACCCACTCCAGCTCGCTGGAGAGGCGCTTGGCGAGCTTGGCGTCCTTCTTGCCCTGGACGGTGAGGCGCTCCTGCTTCTTCTCGAGGTAGGTCGAGTAGTTGCCCTCGTAGGGGTAGAGCTTTCCGCGGTCGACCTCCGCGATCCACTCGGCCACGTGGTCGAGGAAGTACCGGTCGTGAGTGACGGCGAGCACGGCGCCGGGGTACTTGGCGAGGTGCTGCTCGAGCCAGAGGACGCTCTCGGCGTCGAGGTGGTTGGTGGGCTCGTCGAGCAGCAGCAGGTCGGGCTTCTGCAGCAGCAGCTTGGTGAGGGCGACGCGGCGCTTCTCACCACCGGACAGGCTGTGCACCGGGTAGTCGCCCGGCGGCGTGCGCAGGGCGCTCATCGCCTGCTCGAGCTGGGAGTCGAGGTCCCAGGCGTCTGCGGCGTCGATGTCCTCCTGCAGCGTGCCCATCTCGGCGAGCAGCGCGTCGAAGTCGGCGTCGGGCTCGGCCATCTCGAGGCCGATCGCCGCGTGGCGGTCGACCTTGGCCTTGATCTCGCCGACGCCCTCCTGGACGTTCTCGAGGACGGTCTTCGTCTCGTCGAGCTCCGGCTCCTGCATCAGGATGCCCACGCTGAAGCCGGGGCTCAGCCTGGCCTCGCCGTTGCTGGGGGTGTCGAGCCCGGCCATGATCTTGAGGATCGTCGACTTGCCGGCTCCGTTGGGGCCGACGATGCCGATCTTGGCACCGGGGAAGAATGACATGGTCACGTCGTCGAGGATCAGCTTGTCGCCGACCGCTTTGCGGGCGCGCACCATCGTGTAAATAAATTCGGCCATGCACTCATTCTACGTAGGGCGCCGGATGCGCGCCTGGTCGCCGGCCCGCACCGGATGCGCCGCGACGGTGAGGCTGCGGGGTCGCCGTGTGCCTGCGGCGTCGCCGCACGGCGGTCGGCGCCTAGAAGTCGATGGCGCGGGTCTTGCCGATCAGGCACTTGCCGGTGCCGAGCAGCGGCGTGGCGATGGCGTTGTAGCCCGAGTTGCCGGTCTGGCCGACAAGGCAGCTGCCGTTGATCCGCACGGAGAACTGGATGGCGTCTGCCGCCGCGCCGTCGAGGGTGGCGTCGGCGGAGAGCTCCATGTCGGCCTTCGCGAATCCCGCGGCCACCAGGTTCTCGACGCTCTGCTGTCCGCTGGGCGTCGGCGTCGTGGAAAGCAGGGCGCGGTTCACGAAGTCGAAGTAGGCGAGATTGGCCGTGGCGTCGCCGGCCGGATCGAGCACCGGGTCGGGCGCGTCGGTCGCCGTCGGCGACGGCGTCGCGGAGGCGACGGGGTCGGGAGCCACGTTCTGCGCCTCCGGCGTGCACCCGGCGAGCAGCAGCACCACGAGGCCTGCGGTCGTCGCGGTGCTCCAGCGCGCGCGAGCGCGACCCGTCTGATTCCAGCCCATCGGAGGTGTCCCTTCGGCGGCCGGCACACGCGCCGACCGTTCTCAGGGGATTCTACGAGACACCGGCGCCGTGTTCGCCGCGCCGGATGCCCCGGGGCGGCGTCGCACACGCGCGGCACGGCCCCGGGCATCCGCTCAGAAGGGTGTCGCGTCGGCGGCGCGGAACATCGGCTGCAGCTCCTCGGCGTCCGCCGACCACTCGGAGCCGAGCCCCGACACGGCATCGCTGTCGTCGTCCGCGTCGTCGGCATCGCCGCCGCTGTCGCCGCCGTGACCGCCGCTGCCGTCTCCGCCCGCCGCGGGTGCCAGGGTGAGCCCGGGCGTCGCCCAGCCGTCGGTGCCGCCGCCGAAGCCCGGCTCCGCGGGCTGCAGCTGCGCGAGCGACTGCGCGGCGAGGGCCTGGTCGACGGCCAGCTGCTCGGCCGGGACCGGGGCGCCGATCGGGACGCGGGTGAACAGCGACGTCCCCCAGGCGAGGTCGTGGCCGAGGGAGTCCGCCTCGATATCGATCGATGTGCCCTTCTTGCCCCCGCTCTCCCAGTCGCGCACGCGGAGCCGGCCGCTCGCCACGACCCGGTCGCCTTTGGACAGCGAGTGGCCGGCGTTCACAGCCAGGTGGCGGAAGGCGGTGACGGTGTACCAGTTGGTGGCGCCGTCGACCCAGCGGTTCTGGCCCTTGTCGAACCTCCGCTGGCCGGACGCCAGGCGGAAGGAGG
>Ga0247732_10000218_pt1 | contig 34974 bp, 33 predicted proteins | sample UWRJL163409C2_FD_180940 | JGI IMG/M metagenome (GOLD analysis project Ga0247732, IMG submission 180940) | Plant litter microbial communities from Arlington Agricultural Research Station in Wisconsin, United States - UWRJ-L163-409C-2 | ecosystem: Environmental > Terrestrial > Plant litter >...
CCGCTCGGCAATCACCGCGACCTGATCCAACGACAGCTGACCATCCCGCATCATCGCCGCACACCGCGGAAACTCCTCCAGCCGCCGCGCCGCGGTCACGATCGTCTCCGCATTGTGCGGAGAGACACCCAGCTTCCAAGCCACCAACGCCGGCACCGATCGGCAGCCGGTCGCACCCCAAATCCCGTCACCCTCGATCTCCGCGGCGATCTCCACCAACCGGCTGTCGATCGCGTTGCGCTGCCCCGCCAACTCCTCCATCTCGGAGAACAACACATCCAAGCGCTCCTTCGAGCTCAAAGACGCTGTCGCCGAGGACATACCACCATCATAGAAACGGGGTCTGACATCAACTTCCGCGCTCGCCGAGCGCGTGCATCAGATCCTTGGTGGCCGGATACAGCTCGCGCCACGTGTCGTACAGCTCGTCGTACAGCTCGCGATTGTCGGGATTCGGGGTGATCTCGTGGGTGATCTTGGCCCAATCCGTCTCCGGAGCAACCAGTTCCACTCCGATGGCCGCCATGAGGGCGTCTCCATAACTGGCGCCGATGCCCTGCTCGGCCACCAGTTGCGGACGGCCGGTGATGTCGCTGACCGCCTGCGCCCAGATCGGGCTGCGCAGACCGCCGCCGACGGCCACGGTGCGGCGTCCGGTGTGCGCGTCGTCGAACATCTCGAGAATTTGCCTGACCCCAAAGCCAATTCCCTCGTAGGCCGCCCGGAACAGATGCCCGCGGCCGTGGCGCAGGGTCAGACCGGCGAACAGCCCCCGCGCCATCGGGTCGAACACCGGGGTCCGCTCCCCCGCCAAGTACGGCAGCGTCATCAGTCCCTCGCAGCCCGCGGGGACCGCCGCCGCCTCGGCCATCAGCTCGTCCAACGGCGCACCGCCGGTGACGGACTGCAACCAGCCGATCATGGTGCCCGCCGTCGACGTTCCCGCCGCCAACGCCAACGATCCACGGTCGATGCCCGCGGTCGTCCACAGCGCAGGATCACTGTGATACTCGTCGATGATCTGCACCAGGAACATCGTCGAGCCGTACATCAGCATCTGGTCGCCGGTGTTGCGGACACCGACCGAGAACGCCTCGGCGTAGGCGTCCACGGTGCCGGCCACCACCGGTGTGCCCCTTGGGACCCCGGTGGCGGCCGCCGCGTCGCCGTGCACGCGTCCGACCACCTCGTGCGGCCACACCAATCGAGGCAGCGGCAGGTGTCCGCAGATACGCGTCGCCCATTCGACGTTCCACTCGAAGGCACTCGTCGCGTACAGCGGATCGCACTGGCTGGCGGTGTGATGGTCGATTGCATATTCACCGGTGAGCTTGGCGGCGATGTAGGAATTCGATCCGTACCAGCCCGTCGCCCGGCCGAAGACCTCCGGTTCGTGGCGTCGCACCCATTCCAGCTTCGGCCCCACCGCCTGACTCGACAGCAGCGTTCCCGCCCGCTCCAGAATCTCGTCGCCTCCGAATTCCTCGGTCAACGAACGGATTTCGGCGGTTGCCCGGGTGTCGATTCCGTACAGGATGGCCGGCCGGAGCGGGTTCAGGTCGTCGTCGCAGAGCACCAGGCACGGACCAACTCCGCTGACGCACATGGCGGCCAGCGTCGACCCCGAGGGCATCTCGCGCATGAGCCGGTTGCTGATCTCGCAGACCTCGCGCCACCACGTCGCCTCGGCGTCGACTTCGGCCCACCCCGGCCGGGGAAGGCTCATCGAATGGGAGATCGTGGCCGAGGCCAGCACCACCCCCGCGGTGTCCACCAGGACGCCCTTCGTGCTTCCGGTGCCCATGTCGATTCCGAGAAGCAGGTCCACGGCGCAACCCTACGTCCGCGGCGGAACCGTCAGGGCAGTGCGCGGGGCACCCGACGGTCCTTCAACCGTTCCAGCTCCTCGGGTTCGACGTAGACGAGCATGGGTTGCCCGGGCACGCAGAGCATGTTGACCACGAAGCGCAGCGGCCCGTCGGTGCGGTTGTTGGCGTCCGAGTAGTGGATCACGTCACCGCCCGGCTCCCAAAAGGCCTCCCCGGCCTTGATCACCCGCGGCGCCTCACCCTCGAGTTCGAACAACATCTCGCCTTCGAGGACGTATCCGAAGGCGGGTCCGCCGGGGTGCCGGTGCGGTGGGGCCCCGGGGCTGCCGGCCGGCCACTCGATGATCACGGTCATCACGTCGGCGTTCTGCGGAATGAACGGCGGTGTGACGCTTTGGATCACGGTAAGGGGACTCTTGGTCCCGTCGGACGTCGTCATGTCGTGCATGGTGGTCTCCTTGTAGAGGTCAGACGGCTGCGCCGCCGCCGTCGGCGTGCAGGGTGGAACCGGTGACGAAACTGGATCTCGGCGATGCGAGGAACAACACCGCCTCGGCGATCTCGCGGGGGTCGGCGGTCCGGCCCAGCGGCAGGGCGCGACCGAGTTCTTCGTTGACGTCGCCCCATTCGGCGACGACGCCCTCGGTGGCGGTCGGCCCGGGGGCGACGCTGTTGACCCGGACGTGACGAGATCCGAACTCCGCGGCCCAGGTTCGGGTCAGCGATTCGAGAGCCGCCTTCGAGGCGCTGTAGGTCGAGGCCCCAGCCACTCCCTTGAAGGCGACCATGGAGGTGACGTTGACGATGCTGCCGCTGCCGCGGGCCAGCATGCCCGGCGCCACGGCGGCGACCAGGAAGTACGCCCCTCGGACGTTGGTGTCGAACGTCCGCTCGAAGGAGACCGGATCCTGGTCGACGGTCGACGCGCCGGGAAAGCTCGCGGCGTTGTTCACCAGGACGTCGACGTCGCCGCAGTGCCGGGCCAGGGATGCCACCGAGTCCAGGTCGGAAAGGTCGGCGGCGACGAACCGGACACCGAGGCCGATGGCAGCGAGTGCCTTCTCTCCGCGCTCGACGTCGCGCCCGGTGATCGTCACCGCGGCGCCCGCCTCGGCCAGTAGCCGGGCCGACTCCAACCCGATGCCGGCGGTGCCGCCGGTGACCAGCGCCGTCCGGCCGCTGAGCTCCCCCGGGCTCATCGGGAGGCGAGCCAGTCCGCGAAGTGAGTGGGCGCCAGTGTCGCGCCCGATCCGGTGACCAGACTGCCCTGCTCGACGTGGGTGCCGAAGTAGGTGGCCGAGGGGTCGACGACGACGGGGGTGTCGACGCCCTGGTTTGCGAGGACCGCCCGCGCCATGTCGGCGAACGAGAGCTTCTCGGGTCCGCCGACGTCGACGATCCCGTCGACTGGCGCGGCGACCGCGGCCTTGGCAACAGCGGCCGAGACGTCGGCCGCTGCGATCGGCTGGATGAGGGCGTCTGGCGCGCGCACCTCGCCATCGACGACCAGGGATCCGGTGATGGCTTCGGCGAACTCCTGGAACTGGGTGGCCCGCACGATCGTGTAGGGCAGGCCCGACTCGGTGATCGTCTTCTCCTGCACCACCTTTGCGCGCATGTATCCGCTGTCGGGCAATCCGTCAACGCCCACGATCGACAGTGCGACGTAGTGTCCGACGCCGGTCTCCTTCGCCGCGGCGACCAGGTTGGCCGACGAGGCGGTGAAGAACTTCAGCACCGGATCGTCGTCGAAGGACGGCGAGTTCACCACGTCGACCAACACCTCGGCGCCGGTGAGCGCCTCGACCAGTCCGGCGCCGGTGAGCACGTCGGCGCCGGTCTCCCGGGATGCCGGGACGACGTCATGCCCCTGCTCGCGCAGCAGCTCCACGACCTTCGAACCGACCTGACCGGTGGCCCCGATGACTGTGACCCTCATTGCCGAACCCCTCTCTCGATGTGATGAGTCGACTCTCGCACCGGGTGGGGGTCGCTCGAGCCCTGGAAAGTCCGTAGTCCTCACCACGCACGAGTCCAGACAACGCAAAACCCCGGTGCACCAGGTGCACCGAGGTTTGCGTAGAGCGTTGGGGGCTTAGCCCTTGCGAGCCTTGACCGCGTCGGTCAGCTGCGGGGTGACCTTGAACAGGTCGCCCACGATGCCGTAGTCGGCGATCTCGAAGATCGGCGCCTCTTCGTCCTTGTTCACGGCGACGATGGTCTTCGACGTCTGCATGCCCGCGCGGTGCTGGATGGCACCCGAGATGCCGAGGGCCAGGTACAGCTGCGGCGAAACCGTCTTGCCGGTCTGGCCGATCTGGAACTGACCTTCGTAGAAGCCGGAGTCGACGGCGGCGCGGGAGGCGCCGACGGCGCCACCGAACGCGTCGGCGAGCTCCTCGACGACGTTGAAGTTCTCCTTGCTGCCGACGCCACGGCCGCCTGCGACGACGATCTTGGCTTCGCTCAGCTCGGGACGCGCACTCTTCTGCGCCGGCTGACGCGAGGTGATCTTGGTGGCATTCTCCGCAGGTTCGGGCACCTCGACGGTCACCACTTCACCTGCGCCTGCGACGGGCTCGGCCTCGACGGCACCCGGACGCAGCGCGAGGACGGGTCCGTCGCCCTCCGCCTTCGCCTCGGTGGTGTACGCACCGCCGAAGATGGAGTGGACCCCGATGGGTCCTTCCTTGATGCCGATCAGGTCGATGAGCACGCCGGAGCCGGTCTCGGCTGCGACGCGTCCCGCGACCTCCTTGCCCTCGGCACTGGCGACCACGACGACGGCCACCGGCGACGCCGACTCGACCAGCGCGTTGAGGACGTCGACCTTGGGGGTGACGAGGTACTGCTCGACGACGTCGGACTCGGCGACGTAGATCTTCGCCGCGCCGAGCGCCTTGAGTGCGTCGGTCAGCTTGTCCGCCGTGCCCGGCGCGCCGATGACGACGGCAGAGGGCTCGCCCAGCGCGCGCGCTGCGGTGATGAGCTCTCCGGTGACGTTCTTCAGGTTTCCTTCAGCGTGCTCGACGAGCACGAGTACTTCAGCCATTGGTTCTCGATCGCTCTCTAGGAAGTGTGGGTCTGGGACGGGACGACGGAGCTCAGAGGAGCTTCTGGGCGACCAGGTAGTCGGCGATCTGCTTGCCGCCCTCGCCCTCGTCGGTGACCTTCTCACCTGCGGTCTTCGGCGGCTTCGGCGTTGCCGACACCACGGTCGAGCCGGCGTACTGTCCACCGACCTCGTCGGCTTCGACGCCGATACCAGCCAGCGTCAGGGTCTCGACGGGCTTCTTCTTGGCCGCCATGATGCCCTTGAACGAGGGGAAGCGGGCGTCGTCGACGATCTTCTCGTTGATGCTGACGATCGCGGGAAGCGTCGCCTCGAGACCGAAGATGCCGTCGTCCGTCTCACGCTCGCCGGTGACCTTGCCGTCGGCGATGTCGATGCTGCGCATCGCCGTCAGCTGCGGCAGACCCAGGAACTGGGCGAGGATGGCAGGAACCGCGCCACCGACGCCGTCGCTGGTCTCGTTGCCGGCGATGACCACGCCGATGTCCTCGATCTGACCGAGCGACCGCGCCAGCGCCCACGACGTCTGAACGATGTCGGAGCCGTGCAGCCCGTCGTCGACGAGGTGGTACGCCGAGTCGGCACCCATGGACAGTGCCCGGCGGATCGCCGTCTCGGCGGTGGCCGGGCCCGCGGTCAGCACGACCACCTTGTAATCGGCGTCCGCGTGCTTCTCCTTGAGCTGCAGCGCGACCTCGACGGCCTTTTCGTTGATCTCGTCAAGCACCGGATCGCTGCCGGCCCGGTCAAGGGTCCAGTCACCGTCGGTGAGATGCCGATCCTCGTAATCAGGAACCTGTTTGATCAGGACCACGATGTTCGTCATGAGTGTGGTTCGTCCTCCTCGATGAGGCCTCAGCCGGCCTGCTCATATCACGATTGATACAACAGCCATCAGGTTACTAGTCGGTAACTTGGGGCGATAAGCACCCTCACCTTAACTGGTGTTGTCTAACCTTCTGCCCCCTCCCACCGGCTTATGAACCTTGCGAACAAGTGACAATCGCCATAGCTGGGTTAGCCTGCGTTGGCAATGAGCACATTTACCCAGCCCGAACCATCCGATTCCGCGCTCCCGAATGTGGACGCGCTTCCTCTGACCGGGGAGCGCACCATCCCCGGGTTGGCCGAGGAGAATTACTGGTTCCGCCGGCACGAAGTGGTGTACCAACGGCTGCTGGATCGCTGCGTCGACCGCGTCGTACTCGAGGCCGGCTCCGGTGAGGGCTACGGCGCCGACCTGATCGCCGGCGTGGCCACCCACGTCATCGGTCTGGACTACGACGACTCCGCAGTGGCGCACGTCCGGGCCCGCTATCCCCGCGTCGACATGCGCCAGGGAAATCTGGCCGAATTGCCACTCGACGCAGGCTCAGTCGACGTCGTGGTCAACTTCCAAGTCATCGAACACCTGTGGGACCAGGGTCAGTTCATCGACGAGTGCGCTCGCGTGCTGCGCCCGTCGGGGGTGCTGCTGATGTCGACGCCCAACCGCATCACGTTCTCCCCCGGCCGCGACACCCCGATCAACCCGTTCCACACCCGCGAACTGAACGCCGCGGAGCTCACCGAACTGCTGACCGCGTCCGGCTTCCGCGTCGAGGCGATGCTCGGGGTCTTCCACGGCGCCGGCCTCGTCGAGCTCGACGCCCGGCACGGCGGCTCGATCATCGAGGCACAGATCGCACGGGCCGTCGCCAACGCACCGTGGCCGGCAGACCTGCTGGCCGACGTCGCGGCGGTCCGCAGCGACGACTTCGACCTGCTCGACGCCAACGAGCGCGCGATCGACGAGAGCCTGGATCTGGTGGCCATCGCGGTGCGACCGTGAGCGAGCCGCCCGTCCCGGGCATGTTCACCCTCGTCCTCCACACCCACCTGCCCTGGCTGGCACACCACGGCCGGTGGCCGGTCGGCGAGGAATGGCTGTACCAGTCGTGGGCCACCGCCTATCTGCCGTTGTTGGGTCTGCTGCGCCGACTGTCCGACGAGGGCCGCAGCCACCTGCTCACCCTCGGCATGACGCCCGTCGTCACCGCGCAGCTGGACGACCCCTACTCGCTGGTCGGCATGCAGAGTTGGTTGGCGAACTGGCAGCTCCGCGGCCAAGAGGCCGCGGTTCGACGCAGCGGAAGTGGAAGCGGATACGCGGCACCGGACGCCTTGCGCGCCTTCGGCATTCGCGAATACGAAGAAGCCGGCCGGGCGCTCGAGGACTTCTCGGCGAACTGGCGACACGGCGGCAGCCCGTTGCTGCGCCAACTGGTCGACGCCGACGCCGTCGAGCTGCTCGGCGGGCCGTTGGCCCACCCGTTCCAACCGCTTCTGCACCCGCGGTTGCGCGAGTTCTCGCTTCGCGAGGGCCTTGCCGACGCCGGACAACGCTTCGCCCGTGTCCCCCAAGGCATCTGGGCACCCGAGTGTGCGTATTCACCCGGGCTCGAGCACGAGTACGCCGCCGCCGGGGTGACCCACTTCATGGTCGACGGTCCAACGCTGCACGGCGACACCGCGCTTGGCCGGCCGGTCACCGACTCGGGTGTCGTCGCGTTCGGGCGCGATCTCAAGGTGAGCTACCGGGTGTGGTCGCCGAAGTCGGGCTATCCGGGCCACGCGGCATACCGCGACTTCCACACCTACGACCACCTCACCGGTCTCAAGCCGGCAAGGGTCACCGGGCGCGCGGTGCCCTCGGAGGACAAGGCCGCCTACGAGCCCGAGCGCGCCGATCACGCGGTCGACGTCCACGTCGCCGACTTCGTCGACGCGGTCCGCCGCAGGCTGACTTCGGAGTCGGAGCGCATCGGGAGACCGGCCCACGTCGTCGCGGCGTTCGACACCGAACTCTTCGGACACTGGTGGCACGAGGGCCCGGTGTGGCTCGAGCGGGTGCTTCGGGCACTGCCGGAAGCCGGGATTCGCGTCGGCACGCTGTCCGATGCCATCGCCGACGGTTTCGTCGGCGACGCCGTCGAATTGCCGGCCAGCTCTTGGGGTTCGGGCAAGAATTGGCAGGTGTGGAATGGCGAGCAGGTGTCGGACCTGGTTCGGCTCAACACCGAAGTCGTCGACACCGCCCTGGCGACGGTGGACAAGGCGCTGACCCAGCACGCGGTCATCGGGGCGCCGACCCCGCGCGACCTCGTCGCCGACCAGATCCTGCGCGAGGCGTTGCTCACGGTGTCCAGCGACTGGCCGTTCATGGTCAGCAAGGACACCGCCGCCGAGTACGCCCGCTACCGTGCCCACCTTCATGCCCACGCCACCCGCGAGATCGCCGACGCACTGGCGGCGGGGCGCCGCGAGCAGGCCGAACGCCTTGCGGGCAACTGGAATCGCGCCGACGGACTGTTCGGCGCCCTCGACGCAAGACGTCTTCCCCGATGAGCGCCCCATGAAGGTCCTTCTCATCTCGTGGGAGTACCCCCCGGTCGTCATCGGCGGCCTCGGCCGCCACGTCCACCACCTCGCCACCGCGTTGGCCGAGGCGGGCCACGAGGTCGTCGTCCTCAGCAGGCGGCCCACCGGCACCGACCCCAGCACCCACCCCTCCGGCGACGACGTCAGCGAGGGCGTGCGGGTGATCGCCGCGGCCGAGGACCCCCACGAATTCGTGTTCGCGACCGACATGATGGCGTGGACGCTGGCGATGGGTCACTCGATGGTGCGCGCCGGGCTGGCGCTGAAGTGGCGTCCCGACGTGGTCCACGCCCACGACTGGCTGGTCGCCCATCCGGCGATCGCGCTGGCCGAACACTTCGACGTACCGCTGGTCTCGACGATCCACGCGACCGAGGCGGGCAGGCACTCGGGCTGGGTGTCGGGCAAGATCAGCCGTCAGGTACACGCGGTGGAGTCGTGGCTGGTGCGCGAATCCGACTCTCTCATCACGTGTTCGGCGTCGATGGGCGAAGAAATCACCGAACTGTTCGGCCCCGGCCTTTCCGAGTCGCGGGTCATCCGCAACGGCATCGACGCGGGCCTATGGCCGTTCGCGCGCCGTACCGCCCGGCGTGGTCCTGCCCGGCTGCTCTACCTCGGCCGCTTGGAGTACGAAAAGGGCGTGCACGACGCCATCGCGGCGTTGCCGCGCATCAGGAGGACCCATCCCGGGACCACGCTGACCATCGCCGGGGACGGCACGCAGCAGGACTGGCTGCTCGAGCAGGCGCGAAAGCACAAGGTGCTCAAGGCCGTCGACTTCGTCGGCCGCGTCGACCACGAGCAACTCGTCGCGCTCCTTCACGACTGCGACGCCGCCGTGCTGCCCAGCCATTACGAACCGTTCGGCATCGTCGCACTGGAGGCGGCCGCGACCGGCGCTCCCCTGGTGACGTCCAACGTCGGCGGGCTCGGAGAGGCGGTCATCGACGGCAAGACGGGCCGGTCGTTCCCACCGCGTGACGTGGCCGCCTTGGCCACCGCGGTTCGCGAGGTTCTCGACGATCCCGCGGCCGCCCAGCGGCACGCCGTGGCTGCGCGCAAACGCCTCGACTCCGCATTCGACTGGAACACGGTGGCCGCCGAGACCGCACAGGTGTACCTCGCGGCGAAACGCGGTGAGCGGGAACCACATCGGCGAGCGATCATCGTCGAGCACGCCTTGCCCGACAGGGGCTAGCGCGCCGACTTCTTGCGTTCGATGTCGGCGAGCGCCGCCGCCAGCTCGGCGCGCTGCGCCGCCGAGGTCTCCCACGACAGCTTGCGGTTCTTGACCACTTTGGCTGGCGAGCCGACCGCGATGGAGAAGTCCGGGATCTCGCCCTTGACCACCGCGTGTGCCCCCAGTACGCAGCCACGTCCGACGCTGGTGCCGCGCAGCACCGTCACCTTGGTGGCGACCCAGGTGTCCGGCCCGATCCGCACCGGCGCCTTGACGATGCCTTGGTCCTTGATCGGCAGTTCGATGCTGTCCATCCGGTGGTCGAAGTCGCAGACGTAGCACCAGTCCGCCATCAGCACCGAGTCGCCCAATTCGATGTCGAGGTAGGTGTTGATGACGTTGTCACGACCGAGGACCACCTTGTCGCCGATGCGCAACGAGCCTTCGTGGCAGCGGATGGTGTTCTTGTCTCCGATGTGGACCCATCGTCCGATCTCCATGTAGGAGAGCTCGGGGGTGGCCTGAATCTCGACGCCCTTGCCGAGAAACACCATGCCGCGCGTCACGATGTGCGGGTTGGCGAGCTTGAACTTCAGCAGTCGGACGTACCGCACCAGGTACCAGGGTGAGTAGGCCTTGTTCGCCAGCACCCACCGCAGCGACTCCATCGTGAGGAACCGGGCCTGCCGGGGATCCCTCAGTCGCGAGCCCCGCCAGCGCTTGTGGATGGGGGCGCCCCACATCGTGGTCATGGCGGCACAGCCTACTTGAGCACCTCGTCTGGGCTTCTGCCCTCCGGCCGACATTCCCGGGGTGCTCCGCTCGCGGCGTCCGCTTGCTGCTCTCCGATAGTGTCGGGACTCGATGTCTGCTCCTGGAATGACCGTGCGCCGCGTCGCAGCCGTGGCCGTAGCGGTGCTGGTGACGCTTGGGACGAGCTCGTGCGGCAACACCGACTCGTGGGTGGAAGCCCATCCCGCCAACGGCTGGTCCGCCCAATACGGCGATGCGGCGAACAGCAGCTATTCGCCGGTCGACGGCGCGGGGACACTCCGCCTCGACTGGATCCGGTCGGTCAAGGGGCAGGTCGAATCGCAGGTCGCCATCGGCTCTGGTGACTACCTCGCCGTCAACGCCCAGACCGCCGGCGGCTGCTCGCTGATGGTGTGGGAGAACGACAACAGGGCACGCCAGCGGTGGTGCAGCCGGCTGTGGCAGGGCGGCGGCATCTCCAGCCCGTTGTTCGACGGCTTCGACAACCTCTACGTCGGGCAGCCTGGCGCCATCATGTCGTTCCCGCCGACCCAGTGGATCCGCTGGCGCAACCCGGTGATCGGGCTGCCGCAGACGCCGCGACTGCTGTCCCCCGGCGAACTGTTGGTGGTGACGCACCTCGGACAGGTTCTGGTCTACGACGCGCACCGCGGCAACGTCGTCGGCACGGCGCTGGATCTGGTGGAGGGGGTCGACCCGAAGGACTCCGAACGCGGCCTCGCCGACTGTCAGCTGGGCAGGCCGCGGTGCCCGGTGGCGGCCGCGCCGGCGTTCTCGGCTGCGACGGGCGCCGTGGTCATGACGCTGTGGCAGCCCGACGCCCCCGCCCCCGAAGTGGTGGGCCTGCGCTATCGGCCAGGCCAGACCCCCCTGCTGGCTAGGGACTGGACCAGCACGGCGGTGGGTGGCGGGCCGCTCGGCAGCCCGGTGCTGTCGGCCGACGGCGCCACGGCCTACGTCAACGGACGCGACGGACACCTGTGGGCGCTGAACACCGAGGACGGCACCGCGAAGTGGTCGGTGCCGCTGGACTTCCAGCCGCAGACCCCGCCGTCGGTGTCACCTGACGGCCTGATCGTGTCCGGCGGTGGCCCGGAGACCAAGCTGGTCGCCGTCAAGGACGACGGCGACCGCGGGGAGGTGGCGTGGACGCGTGACGACGTCGAACCGCTCTCGACGTCCAGCCTGGGCGGAACGTCGGCTGCCTACACGGTGACACGCGACGGTGAGGGCATGGCGCTGCTGGTGTTCGACCCCGCCGACGGCCACACGCTCAACAGTTATCCGCTGCCCGGCGCGTCGGGGTACCCGGTCGGGGTGTCGATCGGTCACGACCGCCGCGTCGTCGCCGCGACGAGTGACGGTCGGGTGTTCGGCTTCGCCCCTGCCTGAGAGTCAGGCAATCATGGCGTCGACCGGGCCGCGGGGTATCGCGACCTGAAGCGCGCCTGCAGCCTCTGGCAGCACGTCGCCCTGGCTGAAGAAGAAGATGAGCGAATCGTCGGTGACGGCGAAGTTCTGGTACTTCGACGGGTCGAGGCCGTCCCCGGGTGAGATGGTCACCGGCTGGCCCAGTTGCTTGTCCACTTCGGCCTGCACCAGCGGAAGGATGACCGGGTAGGGCGCGGCGCCTGCCTTGAAGAGGTTGTCGATCGTGATCGGCTTGGCTGCGCCCTGGTCCCAGTTGAAGGACTTGTAGAACGTCGTCGGGTGGGCGCCGCCGACGCCCTGGTAGGTCTTGAAGACCAGACTCCTGGTGGCCCGGGGTGCGGCTACCGAACCGTATTCGGTTGCGGTGGTCTCCAACTCGTACGGCATCGTCCGGAAGTCGGGGGTCTTGGCCACGTTCAGGAACCCGTCGCGGGTCTCCTTGACGTAGTCGAACACCGGGTTCACGTCCGGATAGTCGACCGGGTAGCTGACGTTCACCGAGTATCCGGGGTCGGTGACCTGGATCTGGCAGATCTGGTTGGCGTCGACGACACCGTTGAGGTCGGTGCACTTCGGGGGCGCCGCGGAGGCAACCGCGATGCCCGACCAGCCGAGCACGGCGACCGCCGAAAGGGACGCCGCCAGTGTGGACATGCGCATCTGTCGAGAACCCTCCGTCGATGTGCGGCACCGGCGCCGCCGACGCCACCTTACCCGCGGGCTCACCGGGACGGCCGGCACAGATAGACCACCGACCGGCTGGCGCTTCCTGCGCCGATTCGGGTGATCACCAGGGAGAGCCGCTGCGATCCCCGCAATCGCAACCGGGTTCGCAGTTCGTCGGGATCGACCGAGACGCCTCGGACGAGGATCTCGAGCGCGCCGACGTCGCGGGCCGAGAGTTCCTGCCTCAGCGTGCGTTCGGTGAGGCCGAACTCGGCGATCACCTCGAATCCCCGGACGTCGGTGGGCAGTTCGTCACCGGAGAGGTAGGCGATCGCCGGATCGAGTTGCCATAGTCCGTGCCGCGCGGCGTAGTGGCGCACCAGGCCCGCCCTGACCACCGCCCCGTCGGGGTCCACGATCCAGCGCCCCGGAGCGGCGACGGGACAGTCGTCGGGCTCGGCGTCGGTGATCTCCTCGGCCCGGTCCAGGATGGTGGCGCGGCGAGTGACCCCCGGCGTGCCCAATCCCGGCGACCACAGGCACGCCTCACGGACTCCGCCGCCCAGCGACGTCACCTCGATCTCGCCGTCGAAGCCCAGTCGGCGGACCTGGTCGAAATCGATGCCCGGCGCGCACTTCACGACGAGGTCGCGGTCGGCGTAGACCTCAAGCAGTTCGTCGAGGGCCGGGGTGTAGTCGCGTGGGTCGAACGTGCGACGTCCCCCACTGCGTCGCGCCGGGTCGGCGACGACGACGGTATCCCGGGTAACGGGGGCGAGCGCGTCGGCGCGACACAGCATGACCGTCGAGCCGTCGCGGCCGACGTTGTGCCGGGCCATGGCGACGCGCACCTCGTCGAGGTCGCTGCCGACGACCCGGTCGGCGCGGTCGCGCAATGCGGCGAGTTCGGTTCCGACCGAACAGGTCACGTCGTGCACGGCGCGACCCGTCAACCGGTCGGCGCGATGCGCGGCCACCGCGGCGGCGGTGGACTGCTCCAGCGCCTCTCCCGTGAACAGCCACCGACTCGCATGCGGAAACTTGACCTTGGCCCTGCGGCGAAGCAACGTCGTCTCGACCAGGACGGCCGTCCGGTCACCGAAACGCGCACGCGCGGAGGCGATGTCGGAGATGCGGCTGGCGTCGGTCAGCGCAAGTGCGTCGACCTCGGCGAGCGCTGCGCCGCCCTCGTCGCCGTCGAGGTATGCGACGTCGTCGAGGGTGAACCCAAGGCCGCCACCCTTCAGGACGGTTTGACCCCGGTGATCATGACGTTGTAGAACCAGCCCTTCGGCACGACGTGACGCCACACGTTGGAGTCGACCCAGCTCAGCGAGGTCCAGCTCTTGAAGGCGAACCTTGCCCAGCCCCAACCCAATCGCCCGGGAGGCACCGACGCCTCGAAGGTCCGAATCGGCCAGCCGAGCATCGCCGCGGTGAATTCCTCACTGGCGGTGCGCACGTCGACTGCACCGGCGCTGGTGGCCATCCGTTCCAGGTCGGCCGGCTCGAAGGTGTGCAGGTCGACGATCGCCTCGAGCGCCGCCGCGCGCGAGGACTCGTCGAGTTCCTCCTGGGGGCGGCGCCACCCGTCGAGACCCGGCAGCTTCGTGACGGTCGTGGCCGCGCGCCAGGTCAGCGTCGACAGGTTGCGCGCGTACACGTTGCCCTTGGTCGTCGGCTCGCCAGCGAAGACGAACCGCCCGCCGGGCTTGAGCACTCGCACGACCTCGCGCAGCGACAGCTCCACGTCGGGGATGTGGTGCAGCACGGCATGGCCGACCACCAGGTCGAACGTGTCGTCGTCGTAGGGGATGCCCTCGGCGTCGGCGACCTTGCCGTCGATGTCCAGCCCGAGTCCCTGACCGTTGCGAACGGCGACCTTGACCATGCCGGGCGACAGGTCGGTGACCGAGCCGCGGCGGGCCACACCCGACTGCACCAGGTTCAGCAGGAAGAAGCCGGTTCCGCAGCCGAGCTCGAGCGCCCGGTCATACGGCAGTTCGCGCTGCAGCTCGTCGGGCACGATGGCGTCGAAGCGACCCCGTGCGTAGTCGATGCAACGCTGGTCATAGGAGATCGACCACTTGTCGTCGTAGGTCTCGGCTTCCCAGTCGTGGTACAGCACCTGCGCCAGCTTGGTGTCGTGGCGGGCCGCCTCGACTTCCTCGGCCGTGGCGTGCGGGTTGGGGGCCGGCTCGCGGTCGGTACTCGTCATGCAGGGCAGCCTAACGGCCCGGTGAGGCCGGGCGAAATGCCGCCTTGGCGGCCGCCAATACCTCCGGGGACACGTCCACGAATCGCCGGGCCCATGCCACGGCGGAGTCGTAGACGTGGTCGGGGGCCACCAACTCGTCGACCAGACCCAGCTCGAGGGCCTCCTTGGCGTGGACGAAGCGCCCGGTGAACGCCAACTCCTTGGCGTGGGCGTCGCCGGTCGCGCGGGCAAGCAGCTCCGCGTCGTCGCGCGACGGCGCCAACCCCTCCAGGATCTGCGTCGCACCCCACTTGACGTTGTCACCGCCGATGCGCCAATCCGCGGCAAGGGCGAGGGTCAGCCCGCTTCCGAGCGCGTAGCCGGTGACCGCGGCGACCGTGGGTTTGGAGATGTCGGCGACCGCGCGCAGCGCCACCGCCGCGGCGACGGCGACCGCGTCGGCACCGATGGTGCGCGCCTCGGGTACGTCGACCCCGGCCGAGAACATCTCGTGTCCACCGAAGACGACGACGGCGGCCACGTCGGCGTGCTCACCGAGTTCGGCTGCGGCCGAAGCGATCTCACGGCACATCTGTCGAGTCAGGGCGTTCATCGGCGGCCGTGACAGCACCAGCGTGCCGATGCCGTCCGTGGCGTGCACGCTGACGAATTCCCTCACGACTTGTCGTATCCGGCAGGTCCTCGTTGGTTGCGTGCGGCGTTGTAGCGGCCGCTGTCGAAGAACTCGATCTGCCAGTTGCCGGTGTCCTTGTCCGCCGCGAGGTGGGGCTCGACGCTCTCGATCGTGCGCTCCACCGCGAGCACCTCCGCAACGGTGCGCCCGTTCAGCGAGTCGAGTTGGGTCCAGGTGGGCGGCAGCAGGAAGGACCGGCCTTGCGCGAAGTCGTCGAGACCTGCCTGCGGGGTCACCCACGCCGCCTGGTCGGTCTCGGTGTTATCACCGTCGGCCCGCTGGCCTTCGGGAAGCGCCCCGACGAAGAAGTAAGTGTCGTAGCGGCGGGTGCGCTCCTCCTTGGGCGTCACCCAGTTGGCCCACGGCCTAAGCAGGTCGGCCCGAAGGACCAGCTTCTCCGTGCGCAGGAAGTCGGCGAACGACAGCGAGTTGTTGGCCAGCGCTGCCCTGGCGTCGCCGTAGACCGAGGCGTCGCCGACGATCTCGTCGGGATCGCCGGCCGGCCCCGCGAACAGGACTCCCGACTCCTCGAACGTCTCGCGGGCGGCGGCGCAGACCAGCGCTTCGGCCAGGTCGACGTCGACGTTGAGGCGTTCGGCCCACCACGACGGTTCGGGGCCGAACCAGGCGATGTCGGCTCCGCGGTCGCGCTCGTCGACCCCGCCTCCCGGAAACACCATCACGCCGGCCACGAACTCCATCGCGGCATGCCTGCGCATAAGGAAGACTTCGATGCCGTTGGCGTTGGCGTCGCGCCCCTCCCGAAGGAGCATGACCGTGGCCGCCGGTCTCGGAACGAGCGGATCGGCTTCAATCGCTGAGCTCACAAGGCTCTCCTTCGGTGCGCTGCGCGACTGCGGGTGCGCCGCGCGAAGTAGCGGCCGTCGATCACGTCGAGGGCGATCGACTGGCCGAACGCCTTGGACAGATTGTCGGAGGTGAGCACGTCGGTCAGCAGCCCCGACGCGACGACCGCGCCCTCGGACAGCAGCAAACAGTGGCTGAAGCCCGGCGGGATTTCCTCGACGTGATGGGTGACCAGCACGATGGCGGGGGCGTCGGGATCGGCGGCGAGATCGGTGAGCCGGGAGACGAGTTCCTCGCGCCCGCCCAAGTCGAGACCGGCGGCCGGTTCGTCGAGCAACAGCAGCTCCGGATCGATCATCAGCGACCGTGCGATCAGCACCCTTTTACGCTCGCCCTCCGAGAGGGTGCCGTAGGTGCGTTCCGCGAGATGTTCTGCGCCAAGGCTTTCCAGCATGTCGACGGCCTGCGCGTAGTCGACGTCGTCGTACTTCTCGCGCCAGCGGCCGAGCACGGCGTACCCCGCGGACACCACGACGTCGCGCACCACCTCGTCGTCGGGGACCCGTTGCCCCAGCGCCGAGCTGCTCAGCCCGACGCGCGCCCGCAGCTCCGACATGTCGGTCCTGCCGAGGCGTTCGCCGAGCACGTACGCGATGCCGGTGGACGGGTGTTCCATGGCGGCCGCGATGCGCAACAGCGACGTCTTCCCCGCCCCGTTGGGGCCGATGACGACCCAGCGCTCGTCGAGCTCGACGGCCCAGGTGACGGGCCCGACGAGGGTCTTGCCGCCGCGTCGCAGCGTGATCTTGGCGAAGTCGATCAGCAGGTCTTGGTCGACGTCTTCTTCTCGGTCGCTGGGGTCGGCTGGCACTCGCCCATCGTAGTCAGGCGGGGTGTGACGACGGCCCACCCGCTCACGGCGAGCCACCGTTGCGGCGTCACGCGCAGGGTCAGCTGCACCAGCGGGCCGATGCCGAATGCGTACACGACGGTGCCGATGCCGACGGTGCCGCCGAGCAGCCACCCGACGACGAGGACGGTCGCTTCAATGGACGTGCGGACCAGTCGGACCGACAGCCCCGTGCGGGCCACCAGGCCCGTCATCAGACCGTCGCGCGGTCCCGGTCCGAGGCCGGCCCCGATGTAGAGGACGGTGCTGACGGCGTTGAGCAGCACCGCGCCGACCATCATCGCGATGCGCACCGGCAAGCCGGTCGGCTCGGGCAGGAAGGCCAGTGCGGCGTCCACGGTGATGGCGATGACGACGACGTTGGCGACGGTGCCGATACCCGGCCGGTTCCGCAGCGGGATCCAGGCGAGCAGGACGGCGACGCCGACCACGGCCGTCGCGATGCCGATCGTCATGCCGGTGCGATTGGCCAGGCCCTGGTGGAACACGTCCCACGGGTCGAGGCCGAGGCCGGACCGCACCATGACGGCCATCGAGAAGCCGTAGCCGATCAGGCCGATCAGCAGGGCCGCACCGCGCGCGAAGCCGCGCTTCACGCGTGGTCGGGGAATCGGGCGCGGATGGCGTCGAGGTCGTTCCGGATCCGGCGCGAGTCCACGTCTTCCGCGACGAAGTCGCCGATCCTCGGTGAGTTGCGGTACACCCGGCTCATCTCACGTGCTTTGCGGGTCATTCTTGAGGTCCAGTGCTGTGCCATGCGCCAATGTTCAGCCATAACTGGCCTTGCTATCAATATCCAGTTGGGGCAAACTGGCTCCAATGAGTGTGGAACTGGCGCGACGACGACTCAATGTGGACCTCTTGGCCCGCGAACTGGGCAACTGGCGTACCTCCAGCGCCAGCGGACCTGCGTATCAGGGTCTGTCCGATGGTCTGCGCATGTTGATCGTCGACGGTCGGCTTCCGGTCGGGGCACAGCTGCCAAGTGAGCGAGCGCTTGCCGACGCCCTGCGCGTGTCGCGGACGACGGTCACCGCGGCGTACACCCAGATGCGCGAGGACGGCTACCTCAGGGGCCGCCAGGGCGCGCGAAGTACGACGGCGCTGCCGGTGACGGCGGCGGTCACCACGCCCACCATCATCGGAACGGCGTCGGCGAACCTGGCCGCCGCGACCCTGGCCGCCCCGGCCGCCGCGGTGTCACGTGCCTTTGCCGAAGCCGCCGAACAGGTCACGCCGTATCTGCACGACATCGGCATCGAGCTGGTCGGCGTCACTCCCCTGCGTGAGGCCATCGCCGAAAGGTATTGTCGGCGAGGCCTTCCCACCGATCCCGACGAGATCGTGGTGACCACGGGTGCGCTACATGCCATCGGGCTCATCATGGCGACCTACACCCAGCCGGGTGACCGGGTGCTCGTCGAACAGCCGACCTATCACGGGGCGCTTGCGACGATGGCCACCAAGGGATTACGGCCGGTGCCGGTGGCGATGACCCACCACGGCTGGGAGCTCGACGCGATAGACGCGGCGGTACGCCAACTTTCACCCAACCTCGCGTATCTGATTCCGGACAACCACAATCCGACGGGGATGACGCTGCCTCCCGAGGGGCGACGACGCCTAGCTCAGATCATCGCCGAAACACGCACCCGCACCATCGTCGACGAGACCATCACCGACATGTGGCTCGACGAAGCGGTGCCCCCGCCGTTCGCAGCGTCGATGACCACGCGGCGCGATCTGGTGCTGACCGTCGGCTCGATGTCGAAGTCGTGCTGGGGCGGTCTGCGCATCGGTTGGATTCGCGCCGAACGCAGTGCGCTCACCACCATCGGCGCGATGCGCCCCTCCGTCGACATGGGTACTCCGATCGTCGAACAGCTCGCCGCCGCAAGGCTTCTCGCCATGGCCGACGACTTGCTTCCCGAGCGGCGGGACATCTTGCGCGGACGAAGGGCGCTGCTTCTCGAACTGCTCGACGAGCACCTGCCCGACTGGCGCCCCGATCCGAGCCGGGGCGGAATGTCGCTGTGGGTGCGGCTGCCCGCGCCCATGAGTACGGCGCTGTCGGCGGCGGCCTCGCGGATGGGTCTCGAGATTCCGCCTGGCCCGCGGTTCGGGGTCGACGGCACCTTGGAGAGGTTCATCCGGGTGCCCTACACGTTGCCCGACGACCAACTCATCGAAGCCGTCGAGCTTCTCGCCCGAGCCTGGCGCAGCGTGACCGGAACGGGGCCGGCGAGCGCGGACGTCGGCGCGGTGGTGGTCTAGCTGTCACCCCACTCCCCCGCGAGCAGACGTAAAAGTGCGCGACACGCCGAGCCTCGCCGCATATTTGCGTCTGCTCGCGGGAAGGGGCTAGTCGTCGGGGATGTCGACGCGGCGCAGCATCCCGTCGACCGCGTCGGCAGCTTCGATCTCCCCGCGCGTCACACCGAGGATGAACAGCACGGTGTCGAGATACGGGTGACTCAGTGACGCGTCGGCCACCTCGCGCAGCGCCGGCTTGGCGTTGAACGCCACGCCAAGGCCCGCCGCGGCAAGCATGTCGATGTCGTTGGCGCCGTCGCCGACGGCCACGGTCTGTTCCATCGGGACGCCAACCTGCTGGGCGAAGTTCCTCAGCGCCTTGGCCTTGCCCGGCCGGTCCACCACCTCACCAACGACGCGGCCGGTGAGCTTGCCGTCGACGATCTCGAGTTCGTTGGCGGCCACGAAGTCCATCATCAAATCGTGTGCGAGTGGCTCGATCACCTGGCGGAAGCCACCGGAGACGATGCCGCAGTAGTAGCCCAACCGGCGAAGCGTGCGGATCGTCGTCCGCGCCCCCGCGGTCAGCTCGATCTGGTCGGCGACCTCGTCGAGCACCGAGGCGGGAAGACCGGCCAGCGTCGCCACGCGCTTGTGCAGCGACTCGGCGAAGTCGAGTTCGCCGCGCATCGCCGCTTCCGTCACCTCGGCCACCGCGGCCAGCGCGCCGGCGCGTTCGGCGAGCATCTCGATGACTTCACCCTGGATCAGCGTGGAGTCGACGTCGAACACGATGAGCCGCTTGGCCCGTCGCGACAGGCTGTAGTCCTCGAGCGCGATGTCGACGCCCTCGGCAGCGGCCACCCGCGCCAAAGCCGTCTGCAGTTGGCCGTAGGCGGCACCCGGCGGAACCGAGACCCGCAGTTCCAGGCCGGTGACGGGATAGTCGGACACGCCGCGGATGAAGTCGATGTTGACCCCGAGCACGGCGACTTCCCTGGCCACCACCCCGAACGCCTCGGCCGTGATGGGTCGACCAAGCACGACGATGGTGTGCGTCGACGGCTCCTCGAGCACCGGAAGGTCGTCACTGCGTTCGATGGTGACGTCCAGGCCGACCGCTCGAATGGCCGAGGTGACCTCGTCGCGAAGTTGCGCTCCCCCGGCGATGTCGTCGGGTCCGGCAACCAGCACACCAAGGGTCAGCCGGTTGCGGATGACCACCTGCTCGACGTTCAGCAGGTCGACCTTGTGGCGCGACAACACCTCGAAGAGGGCCGACGTGACACCTGGCTGATCGACTCCGGTGACGGTGATCAACACCGACACGCTTGACGTAGTCATTCTTGCGAACGGCGCTCTACGACTCGATCAGGAACGGACCTGGACGTCGTCGATCTCCGTGACGTCACCACCCGACGGGTGCGGTCCGCCACCGATGTGGGCCTCGGCCCGCATCCGCTCGACCATGTGCGGGTAGTGCAGCTCGAATGCCGGTCGCTCCGAACGGATTCGGGGCAGCTCGGTGAAGTTGTGCCGCGGCGGCGGGCAGCTGGTGGCCCACTCCAGGGAGTTGCCGTAACCCCACGGGTCGTCGACCACGACGGGCTCTCCGTAGCGCCACGACTTGAACACGTTCCAGACGAACGGGATGGTCGAGATGCCGAGGATGAACGCACCGATGGTCGAGACGACGTTGAGTGTGGTGAAGCCGTCGCTCGGGAGGTAGTCGGCGTAGCGGCGGGGCATGCCCTCGTCGCCCACCCAGTGCTGCACCAGGAAGGTGGTGTGGAAGCCGATGAACGTCAACCAGAAGTGCAGCTTGCCGAGGCGCTCGTCGAGCAGGCGGCCGGTCATCTTCGGGAACCAGAAGTAAATGCCCGCGTAGGTGGCGAACACGATGGTGCCGAAGAGCACGTAGTGGAAGTGCGCGATGACGAAGTACGAGTCGGTGACGTGGAAGTCCAGGGGCGGGCTGGCGAGCAGCACGCCGGACAGGCCACCGAGCAGGAAGGTGACGAGGAAGCCCACCGAGAACAGCATCGGTGTCTCGAAGGTCAACTGCCCCTTCCACATCGTGCCGATCCAGTTGAAGAACTTGATGCCGGTCGGGACGGCGATCAGGAACGTCATGAAGGAGAAGAACGGCAGAAGCACCGCGCCGGTGGCGTACATGTGGTGCGCCCACACCGCGACCGAGAGCGCCGCGATGGCCAGCGTCGCATAGATCAGCGTGGTGTAACCGAAGATCGGCTTGCGGCTGAACACCGGGAAGATCTCCGAGACGATGCCGAAGAACGGCAACGCGATGATGTAGACCTCGGGGTGACCGAAGAACCAGAACAGGTGCTGCCACAGCAGTACACCGCCGTTGGCCGGGTCGTAGATGTGCGCGCCGAGGTGGCGGTCGGCCGCGAGGCCGAACAGCGCCGCGGTCAGCAGCGGGAAGGCCAGCAGCACCAGGATCGACGTCACCAGGATGTTCCAGGTGAAGATCGGCATCCGGAACATCGTCATGCCGGGTGCGCGCATGCAGACCACGGTGGTGATCATGTTGACGCCACCGAGGATGGTGCCGAGACCACCGACGGCCAGACCCATGATCCACAGGTCGCCACCCGCGCCGGGCGAGTGGATGGCGTCGGTCAGGGGTGAGTACGCGGTCCAGCCGAAGTCAGCGGCACCGCCGGGGGTGATGAAGCCGGCGATGGCGATCAACGCGCCGAACAGGAACAGCCAGAAGGAGAAGGCGTTGAGCCGCGGGAACGCCACGTCGGGCGCGCCGATCTGCAGCGGAAGCACCAGGTTGGCGAAGCCGAACACGATCGGAGTCGCGTAGAACAGCAACATCACCGTGCCGTGCATGGTGAACAGCTGGTTGTACTGCTCGTTGCTGAGGAACTGCAGACCGGGCATGGCCAGCTCGGCGCGCATGAACAGCGCCATCAGCCCACCGATGAAGAAGAAGATGAAGCAGGCGACGCAATACATCATGCCGATCAACTTGTGATCGGTGGTGGTCACCAGCTTGTAGATCAGGTTGCCCTTGGGACCCATTCGCGCCGGGAACGGACGGCGTGCCTCGAGTTCTCCGATTGGGGGCGCTTCGGCTACCAACAGGTCCTCCATAATATCGACGGGCGAACCCGAAGGTTCGACGGCAATCTTATCCCCCGCCGGGCGGTGTCGCGCCATGGGTCCTACAAAGTGTCGTATTTGGTAAGAACTCTCCGTCCGACGGCGCGTGACCAGGCGCGAACGCCCTGGAAGCGGTCGGTGGGCGGGCATGCGGCCCGCGACTTGGTACCGTCTGCGGCGTGGCGTTCCTGAGCTCGCGGATGGGTCCGATCGCGGCCGCAGCGGCTGTTACCACGGCACTCGTGGCGACGTTGGCCAGCGGCTGCGGGGACTCGCCCGAGCAACCTGGCAGTAAGGACGCCGCGTCACCCGCCACGTCCCTGGCCACCAGCACGACGCGGATCGCCGGGGCCGGTGTCCTCGGCAATCAGCGTCGGCCCGACGAATCGTGCGCCCCCGATCCGGCTCCACTCGACGACCCGCCGACGCGCGAGGTTCGGCACGCGGCGGGGACCACCGAGGTTCCCCCTGACGCGCAACGCATCGCGGTGCTCTCCGGTGATCAGCTCGACTCCCTGTGCGCGCTGGGCCTGCAGTCGCGCATCGTGGTGGCCGCACCGCGGGACGGGTCCTCTGGGCAGCCGTCCTATCTCGGCGCGGTGGTCCACGACGTGCCTGCGGCCGGTGACGGCTCGTCCCCCGACCTCGGGGCGGTCAAGGCCGCGAACCCGGACCTCATCCTCGGGTCTCAGGCCTTGACGCCGGAGGCGTACGGCGAGCTGTCGGCGATCGCCCCGACGGTCTTCACCGGCGCTCCCGGCCCCGGTTGGCAGGACACCCTGCGCACCGTCGGTGCCGCGACCGGCCGCGCCGGCGCGGCCAACCAGCTGGTCGACGACTTCGAGCGGGCCGCGGACAAGACCGGCGCCGACAACGACGCCACCCACTATCAGGTGTCGGTCGTGCAGTTGACGGAGAACACCCTGCGGATCTTCGGCGTCGACGACTTTCCGGCGGCCGTTCTCGGCGCCGTCGGTGCCGACCGCCCTGCGACGCAACGGTTCAAGGACAAGCCCTACGTCGAGGTCGGCACGTCGGAGGTGTCCAAGTCGACGGACTTCTCGGCGGCCGACGGCGACGTCGTCTTCCTGTCCTTCGACTCCCCCGCAGCCAAGGCTCGCGCTCCGGAGGTTCTCGAGAGCGAGGCGTGGAAGAAGCTGTCCGCGGTGCGCGACAACCGCGTGTTCATCGTGAACGACGAGGTGTGGCAGACCGGGGAGGGCATCGTGGCCGCCCGCGGCATCCTGGCCGACCTGACGGTCGTCAACGCTCCGATCAACTGACTGGTCACCTATGCCGTTACCGGGCCGAAGCGGTCGTGGAAGTGGGTCGTCAACTCCGGCCACACGTGCGGATCGTGGCCTGGGATCAACGGATACCCCTTGCGTGCGGCGAGTTCCTTGAGCCGGCGGATCGGCTCAACGGTGTCCTCCGGTTCGACGTCGATGTAACCGCCGATGGCGAGTTCGTGCTCGATGTTCTCGGTCAGATCGGCGGCATCGAAGGCGAAGACGAATCCGTCACCTCCAACCGATTCGTCGAGTTCCACCATGAAGCTCTGGTGGCCAGGGGTGTGCCCGTAGGTGGGTATCGCGGTGATCCCCGGCGCGATCTCGGCCTCTCCGTCGGCCAGACGCCACTCGATGTTCGGGTCGTCGAAGTCCACCCGGACGATCGCATTGCGCTCGGGCTCCGGGTGATTCGACAACCCGTACTCGAGTTCACGGCGCTGGGCGTGCACCGGAACCCTGCCGGCGAACAGTTTGAGTCCGCCGGCATGGTCGTGGTGCAGATGGCTGACGGCGACGGTGTGGATGGCGTCGAAGTCCACCCCCACCTCGGCGAGCCGCTGTTCGATCGGCTCGCCGGGGCCGGGCAGCACGGGGCGGTACTCCACCGTCGGAAAGAACCTGCGGTGCAGCGCCGGATCTCGCACCAGGGCGGCGTTGAAACCGGTGTCGAGCAGCACCCAGCCACCGTCGGTCTGCAACAGCACTCCTGGCACTGGTTCCCGCATCCGTTCCTCCGGCGGGGCGCCGTACACCGACACCGACTTCGGTAGTTCCTCCCAGCCCAACGTCAGCAGGATGATGCGGCGCACACCGCTCGGGCGGACCAGCGTCGCCATCAGCCCACCGAAAGTGCGGCCAGCCGAAGCGAATTCGGGTTGGTCACCACGTGGGCCTGTTCCATGCCCTTGAGCCAGGGCTGGGCCACCATGAAGTCGTTGACGTCGGCGACGTTCAACCAGCAGCCGGTCTTGACGGCCTCCAGACCGGCGGTCGAGTAGTCCGCAGCGGTCGCGTTGGGCAGACCCTTGTTGAGGGCATCGGTGACCGCCGGTGCGGAGCATCCGAAGAAGTTCAGGCCACCGTCGGCGTCCCACGAGATGTGGCCCCAGGTGTACGGCGACGGGGCGTCCGGCCAGCCGAGGTAGGTCATGATCTCCGGCGCGCCCTGTCCGTCACCGCCGACCCAGCCGTAGATCTCCGAGGTGGGATAGGCCTGCACCTTGGCGTCGAGGCCGGCCGCGGCCAGCTGCGTTTGAATCAGGTTGCTGATCAACTGGTTGTCCGGGTTGCTGGAGTCGTAGCCGATGGTGACGGTCTTCTGGTCGGCGGGCAAGCTCGCGGCGATGCCGGTCAGCACCGACGGGTCGTGCGGCACCGTCTGCTTGCCGTATTCGGCGGCCATCATGTTCGGCGGGTAGATCTGCTCGGCTCTCTTGCCGCGCCCGAAGTACGTCTGCTTGACGAGTTCGTCGACGTCGATGGCCTGCAGCACCGCGGTGCGGTTCTTGGCGTCGGTCATCATGCCCTTGCGCTGGTTGACGTAGACGTAGTTCGACATCATGGTCGGCAGCGAATAGTTGGTGAACGCCTTGTTGTCCAGGTAGGACTGCACCGCCGAGGACGGCAGATCGTGCAGGATCGCCGCGACCTGACCGTTGTTGAACTGCAACTGCTGCGCCGAGACGTCGGTGATGACCGGGAGTTCGACCTTCTCGAAGTAGGGCTTGGTACCCCAGTAGTCGCCGAAGGAGGTCAGTTCGTACTTGGAGCCCACCTCGGCGGCGGTCAGTGTGAACGGTCCGGTGCCGAGGTCGTGGTTGGTCAGGTACGTCTGCGCGTGGTCGGTGCCGCCGTTCTTCGCCAGCCCCTCGGGGCTGAGCATCCGCGGCCCGTAGGGGCAGGCCAGGTAGTCCAGGAATGCCGAGTTCGGTGCCTTCAGGTTGATCGTGACGCCGTAATCACCCTGTGTGGTAATCGAATCGACGTCGGCCACCATGTAGGCGGGACCTTGGTTCACGGCGAGCCTGCGGTCGAACGAGGCCTTCACCGCCGCCGAGGTGAACGGCGTACCGTCGTGGAACTTGACCCCTTCACGAAGCTTGAAGGTGAACACCTTGTTGTCGGGTGAGGCCGTCCACTCCGTGGCCAGCAGTGGTTCCAGTTCCGGCTTGTCGGTACCCCCCTTGTACTGCAGCAGACCCTCGTAGGTGTTGGTGGTAAGCAGCAGGCCCTGCCCGGCGTAGTACACGTCGGGGTCCGGCGGCTGTCCCGGATCCTGCAGGAAGGACAGGTGCAGCACCTTGTCGGTTGGTGCGGCATTCGGTGTGCCGCTGCCGGAATCCGAACCGCCACAAGCGGTCAGCCCGAGGACGACCGTTGCGGCGATGGCCGCAATGGCGCGGAACTTGGTGGTCATCGGATGGCTCCTTCGAGAATGGGGTCGGTGGTGAAGGTGGAGGGCACGCGTGTCACTCCACGCCCAACAGCGCCTGCTGGCCGAACTGATTGAGCTGCAGCGACCCCTCGGGCAGCACCAGCTCACCGCTCTCGACGCGCTGCCGCAGGTACGCGAAACTCTGTGCGGTCTGGGCGAATAGGTGCTCCCCCGCCTTCAGCGACGGGCGTTGCGGCGTGCCGGGAGAGACGAACTGCGGCAATGGCCTCACCTCGGTGTCGTAGTCGACGTTGAAGAAGAGTGGGAACGAGTAGCGCTCCTCGGCGACCTTCCGGACGCGGTGGCTCGTGGCGACGAACGCACCGCTGGTCCACAACTCGAGCAGGTCGCCGATGTTCACGACGAAGGTTCCCGGCACCGGAGGGACGTCGATCCACTCCCCTGCACCGTTGAGGACCTCGAGTCCAGGCGCCGTCGGCTTCAGCAGCGTGAAGCACTCATAGTCGGTGTGAGCCCCGATGCCGAGACCGTCCCGTGCGTCGGGGTTGTACGGATAGTGCACCAGTCGCAGTTGGCTCGGGGTCTTGGTGGCGTGCCGGGTAAAGACCTCCGGATCCTCACCAAGGGCAACGGCGAACGCCCGCAGCAGCAGATGCCCGACCTCGAGCACCGCCTCGTAGTAGTCGGTCACGGCCTCGGCGAAGCCCGGCAAGTCCGGCCACGCGTTCGGACCGAGCATTGGGTTTCCCGAAAGATAGTCGGGATCGTCGGCGGGCAGGTCGAGCGCGGTGTCGAACGCCTCCTTGAGGTCGGGCACGGCGTCCGCGGAGGTTTCGACGCCCTCCTCGCCGATCGGCACGTAGCCGCGATGGCAGCGAGAAAGGCCGATGTAGCTCTGCATCTTCTCCTCGAGCGGCAGCGCGAAGAACTCCTTGGTGGCGTCGAGCATGCGGTCGAACGTCGACTCGTCGATGCCGGAACCACTGACGTAGAAGAAGCCGACTTCGCGTGCCGCCCGACCGATTTCGGCCGAGACACGGTCGCGCTCGGTAGCGTCCGGCGAGCGCAGACCGCCGACGTCGACGATCGGCACCGAGGTGAATGAGGTCATACCGGTCATGAGATTGACTTCCCTTCGTGTCGTTCGACGCTCCAGCGCTGGCCGGCGGCGTCGACGTGGTCATCCGTTGGCGCGATTCGCAGATCCGTCCACTCCGCCCCGCCGAGCGCACCGATCACCACCGAACCCGCACCCGCCCAACCGAAGAGGTCTCCGACGCGCATCAGCAGTCCGCGCGCCCCGTCGGGAGAGCGCAGGAAGGCAGCTGCGCACGGGCCCGACGAGTCCGCGTCGCGGACCCAGTGTTCGGAGTAGTCCTCGTGCACGCCGGTCTCGACGAGGACGTCACCGTCCCAGTGCATCGCTCCGGCGTCGGGGAACGGCCCCGGTGGTTCGAGTTCGACGTCGCGATGCCACTCGAAGACGTTGCCGCGCTGGTGAAGTGGGCCGGCAAACCCTCGGGAGTCGACGTAGGCGGTGATGCCCTGGAGCCATCGAACGCTCCCGCCGGTATCTCGCGACCCGTCGGCGCCGACGAGAAGGGTGCGCCGCCACAGCCCGGTGCACTCGGCCATCAAGACGTCCATCTACGCCGTTACCGGGCCGAAGCGGTCGTGGAAGTGGGTCGTCAGCTCGGGCCACACGTGCGGATCGTGCCCGGGAATCAACGGATACCCCTTGCGCGCCGCGAGTTCCTTGAGCCGGCGGATCGGCTCGATCGTCTCCTCCGGTTCCACGTCGATGTAGCCGCCGATGGCCCGCTCGTGCTCGATGTTCTCCGTCAGGTCGGCGGCATCGAAGGCGAACACGAACCCGTCACCGCCAACTGATTCGTCGAGTTCCACGACGAAGCTCTGGTGGCCAGGGGTGTGCCCGTAGGTCGGCACCGCGGTGATGCCCGGTGCGATCTCGGCCTCCCCGTCGGCCAGACGCCAGTCGATGGTCGGATCGTCGAAGTCCACCCGGAAGATCGCATTGCGTTCGGGCTCTGGATGATTCGACAGTCCGTACTCCAACTCGCGACGCTGCGCGTGCACGGGCACCTTGCCTGCGAACAGTTTCAGTCCACCGGCGTGGTCGACGTGCAGGTGCGACAGCGCCACGAGATGGATGTCGTCGATGTCCACGCCAATCTCGAGCAGCGACTCCTCGATCGGCTCACCGGGACCGGGTAGCAGCGGCTGATACTCCATCGAGGGGAAGTACCTTCGGTGCAGGGCCGGATCACGGATCAACGCGGTGTTGAACCCGGTGTCGAGCAGCACCCAACCGCCGTCGGTCTGCAGCAGCACACCGGGCACGGGGCACCGGAACTGCTCCTCCGGGGCGCCGTACACCGACACCGACTTCGGCAGATCCTCCCAGCCCAGCGTGAACAGGACGATCCTGCGGACACCGCTCTTGCGCGCCAGCCCGGCCATCAGCCCACCGAGAGCGCGGCGAGGCGCAGCGAGTTCGGATTGGTCACGACGTGGGCCTGCTCGACGCCCTTGAGCCACGGCTGGGCGACCACGAAGTCGTTGACGTCGGCGATGTTCAACCAGCAGCCGGTCTTGACCGCCTCGAGGCCGGCCTGCGAGAACGCGTCGGGCGACCCGTCCGGCAGACCCTTGGCTAGCGCCTCGGTCACCGGCGGCGCAGAACAGCCCAGGTAGTTCAACCCGCCCGTCGCGTCCCACGAGATGTGACCCCACGTGTAGGGCGACGGCGCATCCGGCCACGCCAATGCCGCGAAGATCTCCGGTGCGTTCTGGCCGTCGGTACCGATCCAGCCGAAGGTCTCCGACGTCGGGTACGCCTGCACCTTGGCGGTCAGGCCCGCTGCGGCGAGCTGGGTCTGAATCAGGTTGCTCACCAACTGGTTGTCGGGGTTGCTCGAGTCATAGCCGATGGTGACGTTCTTCTGGTCGGCGGGCAGGCTCGCCGCAAGGGCCGTCAGCACCGACGGGTCATGCGGCACGGACTGCTTCGCGTACTCCGGGCTCATCACGTTGGGCGGGTAGATCTGCTCGGCGACCTTGCCGCGCCCGAAGTAGGTCTGCTTGACGAGTTCGTCGACGTCGATCGCCTGCAGGACGGCCGTTCGGTTCTTGGCGTCGGTCATCATCCCCTTGTGCGGGTTGACGTACAGGTAGTTCGACATCATCGTGGGCAGTGAGTAGTTCGCGAACGACTTGTTGTCGAGATAGGACTGCACGGCCGAGGACGGCAGGTCGTGCAGGATCGCCGCTACCTGGCCGTTGTTGAATTGCAGTTGCTGCGCGGAGACGTCGGTGATGACGGGGATCTCCACCTTCTCGAAGTACGGCTTGGGACCCCAGTACTCCGGGTACGCCTCGAGCGCATAGCGCGATCCGACCTCGGCGGCGGTCAGCGTGAACGGTCCGGTGCCCAGATCGTGGTTGGTCAGGTATCCCTGCGCGTTGTCGGTGCCCCCGTTCTTCTTCAAACCCTCGGGGCTGAGCATCCGCGGACCGTAGGGGCAGGCCAGGTAGTCCAGGAACGCCGAGTTCGGCGCCTTCAGCGTGACGGTGACGCCGTAATCACCCTGTGTGGTCACCGATTCGACGTCGGCCACCATGTACGCGGGGCCCTGGTTGACCGCAAGCCTGCGGTCGAACGAGGCCTTCACCGCCGCCGAGGTGAACGGCGTCCCGTCGTGGAACTTCACGCCCTCACGAAGCTTGAAGGTGAACACCTTGTTGTCCGGTGACGCGGTCCACTCGGTGGCGAGAAGCGGTTCCAGTTCCGGCTTCTCGGTGCCCGCCTTGTACTGCAGCAGACCCTCGTAGGTGTTGGTCGTCAGCAGCAGGCCCTGCCCCGCGTAGAAGATGTCGGGGTCCGGCGGCTGCCCCGGATCCTGAAGGAACGACAGGTGCAGCACCTTGTCGGTCGGCGCGGCGTTCGGCGTGCTGGTGCCCGAATCCGAACCCCCGCAACCACTCAGCGCGACGATGGCCACCGCGGCGACAGCCGCCATGGCGCGGAATCTGGTGGTCATCGGGTGGCTCCTTCGAGGGCGGGAGCGGATTCGGCAAGCTCACCGAACGCGGCGAGGATCTCGTCACTGGTGCGGAGCGCACCGGTCTGCAGGTACTCCATCGCATCCAGCGCCGCGTCGTGCCGGTACTGCGAGGACCCTCCGACGCAGTCGGTGACCACGCGTACGTAGTAGTCGCGCTGGTGGGCGTCGGCGAAGGTGTAGTGCACGCAGACGTCGGTGAGACCGCCGACGAGGATCAGCGTGTCGGCCTTGAGGCCGCGGAGCACGATGTCGAACTCGGTGCCGATGAAACCGGAGTAGCGCCGCTTGACGAGGTGGAATTCGTTCCGTGATCCGTCGAGCACCGGTCGCAGCGTCGGTTCGAGGTCGGTGCCGCGCTGCCCTTCGACGCAGTGCACACCCTCGACTCCGTCGAGCTCGCGGCCGAAGTCGACGCCGCTGGGCCGGTGCACCTCCTGGAAGAACACCACCGGGATGTCCGCGGCGCGCGCCGCGGCGAGCAGCCGCTCGGCGACGGCGACGCGGTCGGCGTTCCCTGGCATGACGGGAATTCCCATCTCGTCGGCGGGCAGTCCACCGCCCTCCTGCATGTCGACGACGACGAACACCGGGTTTCCCACGATGAGTGGCTGTTTCGGCACCTAACCTCCTGTTGTGGCGATACGTGGATCAGCTGCGGCCTGCATGAGGTCCACCGCCGTGTTGATGAAGACGTAGAGGGCCCCGAGCATCAGGGTGACGCCGGCGATTGCCGGGAAGTCCGCGACGGGGATGCTCTGCGCGATGTACTGCCCGATACCCGGCCAGCCGAACACCTGCTCGACGACCAGCACGCCCGAGAACATCAGTCCCACTTGTAGACCCGTCATCGACAGCGCTGAACCGACGGAGTTGCGCAGCACGTGGCGGGCCAGGATCTTGCCCTCCGGCAACCCCTTGGCCCGTGCCGTCCTGGCGTAGTCGCTGTCGATGTCACCGAGCAGGCTGCTGCGTAGGACACGCCCGATGGCGACGGCGGGGCCGATCGCGATGACCAGCGCCGGCAAGATCAGGTGATGGAAGGCGTCGGCAGCGACGTCGAATCGCCCGTGCAGCAAGCCATCCACGGTGAGCAGTCCGGTCGGCCCGGTGGGCGGATTGGCGATGGCGATCCTACCGTTGGCCGGTACCCAGCCCAACTCCTTGTAGAACACGATCAACCCGAGGATGCCGAGCAGGAACATCGGCGCCGACGACCCGGTGAACAGGACGGCCCGCAGGATGCCTGCGCCACGCCACTTCAACGTCGTGCTGAAGGCCAGCAGCACGGCCAGCACCAACGCGAAGGCCAGGCCGTATAGAGCCAGCTCCAGGGTGGCGGGAAAGAACGTGCCGAGGTCGGCGGCGACGCCGTGTCGCGTGCGGAACGACGTGCCGAGATCCCCGGTCATGGCGCCGGTCAGGTAGTGCCAAAACTGCACCAGCACTGGCTCGTTGAGTCCGAGTGCCTCTCGACGTGCGGCCACGGCCTGCGCCGACGCCTGCGCGCCAAGTTGCGCCTTGACCGGATCCATCGGAGAGATGTGTTGCAGCAGGAACATCACCCCGGTCAGGGCGATCAGGATCGCTGCCGTGGCACCGATGCGTGCCGCGATGAAGGTCTTCATGTCCTCACCTAGCTCGTCTTCATCAGGTTGCGCAGGCTGTCGCCGGCGATGTTTCCGATCAGGGCCAGCACCAGCACGCCCAAGCCGGGCATCACCGGAATCCACCACTGCTGAAGGAAGTAACTCAGGTTGCGGGCCGAGTCGGCGCCGAGCTCCGCCGCCGGAGCGGACTGCCCGAGACCGAGGAACGACAGTGCGGCAAGGGTGAGGATCAGCGTGCCGATGTCGAGGCTGGCGGCGACGACGGCGTTGGGCACCGCACCGGGCAGCAGATGCCGCCGTGCCAGTCGAAACCGGTTGACGCCGGCCAGTTTTGCTGCCTCCACATGCGGCCGGGCGGCGAGCCGCGCCACCTCGCCGCGCACCAGTCGCGCGTAGAACGGCCACCACACGATCGATACCGCCACCAGCGTGTGGACGAAACTTGGACCGAGCGCGGCGACCACGGCGATGGCAAGCACCGGGGCGGGCAGCGACAGGAAGCCGTCGGTGATGCGCATGAGCACCGAGTCGACCCAGCCTCCGGTCGCGCCGGCGATCAAGCCGATCAGCCCGCCGAACAGCAGCCCGACGGCCACCACGACCAGCGCTGCGAACCAACTCGAGCGGATGCCGTAGAGCACTCGCGACAGGATGTCGCGGCCGATGCTGTCACTGCCAAGGAGGAAGCCCTCCTTGCCGGGTGCCTGCAGCGGCATGCCGACGGGGACCAGCGGATCGTGCGGAGCCAGCAGCGGCACGGCGATCGCGACGAGCGTGACCACGAAGATCAGGGAGAAACCGGCCCAGTTGAGCACCGTCGAGCGGGACTGCAGGGACAGGATCCGGCGCTGGCGCCCACGCACCAGCGGTACCGACGGTGGAGCCGCCGTCGCAATTGCCATCAGACTGCACGCCTTTCGATGCACGCCACTTGGTGCGGGTTGCCGGGGACACCCTCGAGCCGGACGTCGAGTTCGGATCCGCTACAGGCGACGACTGAGATCGAGCACCGGGGATGGAACGCACATCCGGTCGGGGGTGACAGTGGACTCGCGGGTTCGCCTGGCAGGATGCGGGATTCGCGACCGAGATCGGGGATCGAGTCGACGAGGGCCTGCGTGTACGGATGCGCAGGATTGCCGATGACCCGTTCGGCCGGTCCGATCTCGACGATCCTGCCCAGATACATCACCGCGATCCGATCGGCGACGACGCGAGCCACCGACAGGTCGTGCGTCACGAAGACCACCGACATGTCGAGGCTGCGCCGTAGATCTCCGATCAGGTTCAGCACCGAGGCGGCAAGGGACACGTCGAGCGCGCTGGTCGGTTCGTCGCACAGCAGCACCGACGGCGGTACCACGGTGGCCCGCGCCAGCGAGACGCGTTGCCGTTGCCCACCGGAGAGCTGACCTGCCCTGGACTTGGCGACCTCGGCAGGTAGTCCGACCCGCTCGAGCACCTCGACGACGGCGTCCCTGCGTTGCGACCGCGACAAACCACTGCCGCTGAGTCGCTCGGAGATCAGCTCACCGACCGACAGCCATGGCGTCAACGAGGCGCCGGCGTCCTGGAACACCATCTGTGGTCGCTGCCCCTCGACCAGTTCCACCTGACCAGAGGTCGGCTTCTCGAGACCGGCAATCGCGCGCAGCAGCGTCGACTTCCCCGAGCCGCTCTCGCCGACGAGGGCCACCGACTCGCCATGTGCGACACGCAGCGAAACACCGCGCAGCGCTTGGAGTTTGCCCCCTCCTGCGGAGCGATCCAACCAGCGCTTGGCCACAGAGAACGTCTTGGTGACGTCGCGCAGCACGACCGAGGGCGGCATCTCCTGGCGCTCGTCGGCCTGGGGGAAGGGTTCGTGGGTCGCAGAAGAGGTGGTGGAGACGGCGCCGAGATCCTTCACGATCTCCTCCAAGGGGAGGATGCACGCGCTGGTGCGGTCGTCTGCGACCGAGACCGGGTCGGGAGGTGCGGTCGTGCATTCCTCGCGCGAGATCGTGCACCGGGGTTCGAACGCACATCCGGGCAGCGGGGACACGGCGCTTGGCACCGAACCGGCGAGTGCGGCCAGTTTGCGGTCGCGCGCCGTATTCAGGGTGAGACGTGACCGAAGAAGTCCGTGCGTGTAGGGATGCGCCGGTGCGCCGAGAACCGCAGCCGTCGGTCCGATCTCGGCGATGCGGCCCGCATAGAGCACGGCGATGCGATCCGAGATCTGCGCGGCGACACCGAGGTCGTGGGTGATGAAGACGATGCTGCAGCCGATCTCGTCGCGAAGCCGCGCCAGCAGCCGCAGCACCTGGGCCTGCACCGTGACGTCCAGTGCCGTGGTCGGTTCGTCGGCGATGATCAGATCCGGATCACCCGCGATCGCGATCGCTATCATCACGCGCTGACGCAGGCCGCCGGAGAGTTCGTGCGGAAAGGCCCGCATCCGTCGCCCTGGCTCTGGAATGCCGACGGCGGTGAGCAGTCGCAGCGCCTCCTCGTCACTGCCCGCCGCCTCGGCAACCTGCTTGCCGATCCGCATGGTGGGGTTCAGTGAGGTCATCGGGTCCTGGAACACCGCGCCGAGGTCGAGGCGCCGAACCTTGCGGATGGCCTTGTCGTCGCCGTGGACCATGTCGGATCCGGCGACGGTGACAATGCCGTCGACCTGGGTGTGGGCGGGCAGCAACCCAAGCATGCTGAACCCGAGAACGCTTTTACCCGAACCCGATTCGCCGACCAGACCGAGGATCTCTCCCGGCGCGATCTGCAACGACACACCGCGTAGGGCGTGCACGTCGCGGCCGTTGCGCCGAAAGGTCACGTGAAGGTCGTCGATGGCCGCGACGGGATTCTCCATCGTTGGCACCGTCGGTGTGGCGACGTCGGTGATGGCAGCCCCTTCGGAAACAGCGATGCCCATGTGAGAACGCTCCAGGAAGTGTCGAGGTCGGCGGTACAGCGGCACGTCCATGGGCCACCCGCCTGTCAACTGACAGTTTTCCGGTCGCGCCATCGCCGTGGGTGTCGCTGGCGTAACCAAACGGCGGCGCAGGTAACCGATGGGTGTCGCGCGTTTCTGTCGTGTGACAGAAACAAGGGGACATGACCAATTTCGGCTCGCCATGGTCCACGATGGGGTCATGCCGCTCGCCAGGGCCGGTCGCCCCCGCCATCACGACCAGAAGCGTCCCGGCCTCACCGCGCGTGACGAGATCCTCGACGC
>Ga0247732_10000220_pt1 | contig 34633 bp, 36 predicted proteins | sample UWRJL163409C2_FD_180940 | JGI IMG/M metagenome (GOLD analysis project Ga0247732, IMG submission 180940) | Plant litter microbial communities from Arlington Agricultural Research Station in Wisconsin, United States - UWRJ-L163-409C-2 | ecosystem: Environmental > Terrestrial > Plant litter >...
GCTTCATGCGGGCGAAGTCGGTGGCGGGCGGCGGCAGCGAGCCGAGCCTGTCGCTGAAGCCGGAGGACATCGAGGTCTCCGCGGTGGTCGACGCGCGGTTCATCGCGAGCTGAGCCGGGGGCGACGCGCCGTCGTCTCGGGAGCCGGGCCGAGCATCCGCTCTCGACGAGGGACGGCAGGCGGGGCCGGCGCGCGGCCGGCCCCGCCTGTTCGCACCTGGCTACTCGGGCGCGTCCTCCGGCGCGGTCGCTGCGGCCGAGGAGGCCCGCCGGCGGCCGTAGAGCACGGCGCCCGCACCGATCAGGAGCACGAGGCCGCCGATCGCCGCGGCCAGCACGGGGAGCTCGCCGCCGGTGCTGGACAGCGACCCGCCGATGGCCGCCGGCCGGCCGGTGCCGGACGCGTCACCGGGGGCTCCCGATCCGGCGCCCCCGCCCGGCACGTCGGCCAGCGCCGCGATCGAGAAGTCGAGCGCGGTGGCGGCGGATGCGCGGGTGCCGAGCGCCTGTACCACGTCGGCGCGGTAGCTGCCTGCCGCGAGCGCCTGCGGCAGGCGTGCGGTCCAGCGCCCGTCCGCGTCGACGATCGTGGTGGCGGTGATCGCGCCGGAGATGCGCACCTCGGCGCCGGCGAGGCCGGTGCCCGAGAACGAGGCGACTCGCGCATCGGCGCCGAGGGCGCCGGACGGCGCGTCGCTGAGCGCGAGGCCGGTGAGGTCGGCGCGAGCGGTGAGCCAGGACTCCTGCTCGAGCGGGTGGTCGACCACGCGGGTCTCGCCGATGCAGCCGTCCCAGCCGGAGCCGGGCGCGTTGTTGTTCATACCGGCGCCCATGATCCAGGGAGCGTCGGGCACGAAGCTCTGCCCGACGTTGTCGCTGGCGTTGCGCAGCACCGGAGCGCCGTTGACGTACATCGTGGTGGTGCGGTCGGCGGGGTCGTTGACGATCGCGACGTGCATCCAGGTGTCGACCTGGATCTCACCCGACCAGTTGACGCGGTCGCCGAGCTGCGGGTGGTTCGGGATGACGCTCCACTGGAACTCCTTGAGGTTGGAGAGTCCGAGCACCACCGGCCCGCCGGTGCCCCAGCGGTCGTAGGGGACGCCGGGCATCTCGTTGCGGTTGCCGGCGCGGATGAGCGCCATCATCCACTGGTTCTCGCTCGCGGTCCAGGAGGGGTCGATCTTCAAGAAGGTCTCGATCGTGTAGCCCTCGTCGAAGGAGACGCTGTTGAGCGGGGCACCGGGGGCGGTGGAGAGGTAGCTGAACCGGCCGGTGTTGCTCGAGTTGCCGAAGCAGGATACCGCGGTGTCGCTGGACAGGTGGGCGCGGTCCGTGGAGATGGTCACGTCGCCGACCTCGGCTGTCGCGGAGCCCGACTCGGCGATGGTGGCGCGGGTCAGGTCGTTCTCCCCCGCCACGTCGTCGACGGTCTGTCCCTCGGCCACGACGCCGCTGGCGCCACCGAAGCGCCAGTGCGCGAGCGTGCCGTCGACCAGCGGGTAGTCAGCCGGCGAACCCGGCGCCTCGGTGGTCACCGGGTCGGGCCCGGTGAAGCCGTCGAGCAGGATCTCCCTGGCCTTCGCCGACAGGGAGCCGCGCACCGGGTCGCCCGCGGTGAAGGTCGGATCGAAGCCGGCGAAGCGCGCGGCGAAGTCGATGGGGATCGTGAACTGCTGGTTCGGGGCCTCGAGGAAGGCCTGGTCGTAGCTGGTGAGCAGCTCCTGCGGCTTCCAGGTGACCCACGGCGAGGCGGTCTGCACGGAGATCCCGCCGTTGCTGAGATCGAACTCGAACAGCCCGAGGTAGCCGTTGCCGCCCTCGTACGCCATCTGCAGGTCGATGACGACCTCCGACACCGTGTTGCCGAAGTCGTTCGTCTTGGTGAGCATCGACTGGCCGTGGAAGTGGCCGTTGAGCGTGAGGAAGATCTGGTCGTTGCTGCGGATCAGCTTCTCCCAGAGCTCGAGACCGTAGTCGGTCTCCTTCGGCGTGACGCCGTCGGCCTCGATGTCGATGATCTGGTGCGTGGTGAGGATCACCGGCAACGTCGGGTGGGCGTCGATCACGCCGTCCGCCCAGGCGATGGTGGCGTCGGAGGCGCGCCAGGTGAGCGCGAGCACCAGGTACTCCTGGCCCTCCGCCTCGAACACGTGGTACTGGCTGAGCCCGGTGGGGTCGCTCCCCTCGTAGGTCGAGACGCCGGCGGCGCGGTCGGGTCCGAACCAGTCGAGGAAGGGCTCGTTCGCGAGGTCGTAGCCGGTGTCGTCGAGATCGTCGTTCGAGTCGCGCACGTCGTGGTTGCCGGGGAGGATCGAGTACCGCAGCGCCGCGTCGTCGAGGTGCTGCACGGCCGCATCCGCCGCCTCCCATTCCCGCGCCTGGCCGACCTGGTCGACGACGTCGCCGAGGTGGGTGGCGAAGGGGATGTTGAGCGCGTCGCGGTTGTCGGCCAGCCACTCGGTCTGCACCTCGAAGGGATCCTTGCCGTAGCGGGGTGCGAACTGGTCTGCGGAGTAGCGCGAGTAGAACTGCGTGTCGGGAATGACGGCGAGGGTGAATCGCGACGCGAGGTCGTCGGCCGCCGGTGCAGCGGCGGCGGCGCCGACCGGCAGCCCGGCGAGCAGGGAGAGTGCGACGGCGGAGCCGGCGACGGCCGCGACGACGCGGAGGGGACGGCGACGACGGGAGGGTGGAGCGTGGTTCACGAGGATCCTTTTCGCGATGGAGGTAACTGGGTCCGGGTCACCAGCACGCGGGAGAGCGCGATTTTCGATGCGCGACAAGGCTGCCGCCGCGAGATAGACGGATCGTGTCCGTCCCATGTCGTGGCGATGAGCGCGGGCTGACCACTGCGTCCCCCGACCGGGGGCCGTGCAGGCAACTGCCAGCGAGGGCGGGACTTAAGTCCCTGTCCGGTCGTGCGCACCGCACGTAGCGTCGTTCGGACTACCTAACAACGATTCGTGAGGAAGTACCACCGTGTCAGCGCAGACCACCGGCCAGCAGGCCGCCCCCGAACGCCGTGTCTCCACCTCCGTGCTCGTGATCGGAACGGGCGGCTCCGGCCTCCGCGCCGCCATCGAGCTCGCCGAGCGCGGCGTCGACGTGCTCGCCGTGGGCAAACGCCCGAAGAACGACGCCCACACCTCCCTGGCCGCCGGCGGCATCAACGCCGCCCTCGGCACCATGGACGAGGAGGACTCGTGGCAGCAGCACGCCGCGGACACCATCAAGGAGAGCTACCTGCTCGCCAACCCGCACACCGTGCAGATCGTCACCGAGGGCGCGCGCCGCGGCATCGAGGACCTCGAGCGCTACGGGATGCCCTTCGCCCGCGAGCAGGACGGCCGCATCAGCATGCGCTTCTTCGGCGCCCACAAGTACCGCCGCACCGCCTTCGCCGGCGACTACACCGGGCTGGAGATCCAGCGCACGCTCGTCAACCGGGCGGCGCAGCTCGACATCCCGATCCTCGACTCCGTCTACATCACGCGCATCCTGGTGAAGGACAACGTGGTGTTCGGCGCCTACGGCTTCGACCTGAACGACGGCACCTGCGTGCTGATCCACGCGGACGCCGTCATCCTCGCCGCCGGCGGCCACAACCGCATCTGGCGCCGCACCTCCAGCCGCCGCGACGAGAACACCGGCGACTCCTTCCGCCTCGCCGTGCTCGCGGGCGGCCGCATCCGCGACCCCGAGCTGGTGCAGTTCCACCCGAGCGGCATCATCGAGCCGGAGAACGCGGCGGGCACGCTCATCAGCGAGGCCGCGCGCGGCGAGGGCGGGCACCTCTACAACGCCCTGGGCGAGCGTTTTATGGAGCGGTACGACCCCGAGCGGATGGAGCTCTCCACCCGCGACCGGGTGGCCCTCGCCGCCTACACCGAGATCAAGGAGGGCCGCGGAACCGAGAAGGGCGCGGTGCTGCTCGACATCTCGCACCTGCCGCGGGAGACGATCATGACCAAGCTCCCCCGGGTGTACCAGACCATGCTCGAGCTGCAGATGCTCGACGTGACCACCACTCCGATGGAGATCGCGCCCACCGCCCACTACTCGATGGGCGGCGTGTGGGTGCGCCCCGAGGACCACTCCACCGACGTGGACGGGCTCTACGCCATCGGCGAGGCCTCGAGCGGCCTGCACGGCGCCAACCGGCTCGGCGGCAACTCGCTGATCGAGCTGCTCGTGTTCGGCCGGATCGTGGGCGAGGCGGCGGCGGAGTACAGCGCGGGCCTGCTCGCCCAGCAGCGCTCCCCCGAGGCGATCGCGGAGGCGCGGGACGAGATCGCCCAGCTGCTCTCGGCCGACGGCGAGGAGAACGTGCGCGCGCTGCAGCGTGCGATCCGCAACACCATGACCGAACACGCCGGTGTGGTGCGCGACGAGGCAGGGCTGCTCGCCGGGCTCGCCGAGCTGGACGCGATCGAGGAGCGCTTCGCGGGCCTCGGCATTCACCCCGACGTCGCCGGCTACCAGGACCTCGCCCACGCCTTCGACCTCAAGGCCGCCGCGATCGCCGCCAGGGCCACGCTGCAGGCGGCGCTCGAGCGCCGGGAGACCCGCGGCGCGCACAACCGCAGCGACTACCCGGAGATCGACCCCGCCCTGCAGGTCAACCTGGTCTGGTCGCTCGACCGCACCATCGCGCGGGAGGAGATCCCACCGGTGCCTGCCGAGATCGCGGCGCTGATGCGCGACGAGGTGTCGGTGGCTGGCAAGCTCCTCGAGTAACTCCGCGGAGCGGCATCCGCTCTCACAAGTCCGCGCGCCCGGCCGGAGAGGGACCACCCAGAGGTCCCGCATCTCCGGCCGGGCGCGTGTTGTGCCCCGGGAGTCCGGCGGAGGGCGCTAGTCGCCCATGTGCCGGCGGGCCGACATGGCGCGGTCGGACTCGCGCTTGTCCTGGCGCTCGCGCAGCGTCTGGCGCTTGTCGTACTCCTTCTTGCCCTTCGCGACGGCGATCTCCACCTTGGCGTTGCCGTTGCTGAAGTAGATCGAGAGCGGGATCAGCGTGTAGCCGCCGTCCTTGATCTTGTTGTGGATCTTGAGGATCTGCTCCTTGTGCAGCAGCATCTTGCGCTTGCGGCGCACCGGGTGGTTGTTCCACGATCCATGGTTGAACTCGGGGATGTGCACGGCGTCGAGCCACGCCTCGCCGCTCTCGATGAAGCCGTAGCCGTCGACGAGGGTCGCCCGACCCGCGCGCAGCGACTTCACCTCGGTACCGGTGAGGACGAGGCCGGCCTCGTAGGTGGTCTCGATCAGATAGTCGTGGCGCGCCTTCTTGTTGCTGGCGACAACCTTCTGGCCCTTTTCGCGTGGCATTGTTTTCGTCCCTGTCAGTGCGCTCAATCGGCGCAGCCGTTCAGTCTAGCCCGCGTTAGACCTTGAGGTAGCGGCTGATGGCGAATCCAGCGGATGCCGCGGCCAGCACCCCGCCGACGACGACGAGTATCGGCACGACGATCACCGCCTCGTCGAGCCCGACGAGGGTGGTGGTGTTCGACAGCGTCTGCGACAGGTAGCCCTTCACGAAGAGCTGCACGATCGCGACCACGGCGCCGCCGGCGAGCACGGAGCCGATGAGCGCCGCGAACACGCCCTCGAGGATGAACGGCGTCTGGATGAACCGGTTCGACGCCCCCACGAGCCGCATGATGCCGAGCTCCCGCCTCCTCGAGAAGGCGCTCAGCCGGATGGTGGTGGCGATGAGCAGCACGGCAGCGATGAGCATCAGCGTCGCGAGACCGATGGCGGTGAAGCTGGCGGCGTTGAGCACCGCGAAGATCTGGTCGAGGTAGCGCCTCTGGTCCTCCACCGCCTGCACGCCGGCGCTCGTCGACAGGCTCTCGATCAGGATGTCCGCCTGGTCGGGGTCGTCGAGGTTCACCCGGAAGCTCTCGTTGAGCATCTCGGGGGTGGCGTAGTCCGCGATCGGGCTTCCCTCGAGCTGGGTCTGGAAGTTCGCGAAGGCCTGGTCGTGGTTCTCGAACTCGAACTTCTGGATGTAGGGCGCGAGGGTCTCCGACTCGAGCTGCGCCTGCACGGCGGCGATCTGCTCGGGCGTGGCCTCGGCCTGCGCGCAGTTGCCGGTGTTGTCGGTGGCGGTGCACATGTAGACGGCCACCTGGGCGCGGTCGTACCAGTAGCCCTTCATCTGCCCGATCTGCATCTGCAGCAGGATGGCCGCGCCGACGAAGGTCAGGGAGATGAAGGTGACGAGCACGACGGAGATGACCATCGAGACGTTGCGGCGCAGGCCGCTCGCGGCCTCGCCGAGTACGAGTCCGAGTCTCACTTGCTGTGTCCGTCCGTGCCGGTGATGCCGAAGCCCTGGATGGGGATCGCCTGGGTCTGGTATCCGCCCTCGCGCTCGTCGCGCACGATCTGGCCGCTGGTGAGCTCGATCACGCGGCGCTTCATCTGGTCGACGATGCCGGCGTCGTGCGTGGCCATGATCACGGTGGTGCCGCCGAGGTTGATGCGCTCGAGCAGGGTCATGATGCCGGCGCTGGTGGAGGGGTCGAGGTTTCCGGTCGGCTCGTCGGCGAGCAGGATCGCCGGCTTGTTCACGATGGCGCGGGCGATGGCGACGCGCTGCTGCTCGCCGCCGGAGAGCTCGTGCGGGAAGCGGCCGGTTTTGCCGGCGAGGCCCACCATCTTGAGCACGTCGGGCACGGCCTCCTGGATGAAGCCGCGGCTCTTGCCGATCACCTGGAGGGTGAACGCCACGTTGTCGAACACCGTCTTCTGCGGCAGCAGGCGGAAGTCCTGGAAGACCACGCCGAGATTGCGCCGGAAGTAGGGCACTTTGCGGCTCGACAGCGTGCCGAGCTGTTGCCCGAGCACGTGGATCTTGCCCTGGGAGGGTTTCTCCTCCTTCAGGACCAGACGCAGGAAGCTCGACTTGCCCGAGCCAGAGGCCCCGACCAGGAACACGAACTCCCCCTTGAGGATCTCGAGGTTGACGTTGTTAAGCGCCGGTCTCGTGTTCCCCGAATACAACTTGGATACCGAATCAAAGCGAATCATTTCGTGACGAGCCTAGGCACCCCGCCCGAGGATGCCCGCCGCGACACCCCCACCGGCCCACGTTCACAGGAACGCGGCCGCCGAGGAATCAGTCCTTGTCGCTCTTGCGCCACTTGATGCCGGCGTTGATGAAGCCGTCGAGGTCGCCGTCGAACACCTTCGAGGGGTTGCCCTCCTCGTACTCGGTGCGGAGGTCCTTCACCATCTGGTACGGCGCCAGCACGTAGCTGCGCATCTGGTCGCCCCAGCTCGCCGTGATGTTCCCGGCGAACTCCTTCTTGGTGGCCGCCTCCTGCTCCTTCTGGATGATGAGCAGGCGCGACTGGAGCACGCGCATGGCGGCCGCGCGGTTCTGGATCTGGCTCTTCTCGTTCTGCATCGACACCACGGTTCCGGTGGGGATGTGCGTCAGGCGCACCGCGGAGTCGGTGGTGTTGACCGACTGGCCGCCCGGGCCGGAGGAGCGGAAGACGTCGACGCGCAGGTCGTTCTCGGGGATGTCGATGACGACGGCCTCCTCGAGCAGCGGGATGACCTCGACCGCGGCGAAGCTGGTCTGCCGCTTGCCGGCCGCGCCGAACGGCGACATGCGCACCAGGCGGTGGGTGCCGGCCTCGACGCTGAGCGTGCCGAAGGCGTAGGGGGCGTCGATCTCGAAGGTGGCCGACTTGATGCCCGCCTCCTCCGCGTAGCTGGTGTCCATCACGGTGGAGGAGAAGCCGTGCTTCTCCGCCCAGCGCAGGTACATGCGGAAGAGCATGTCCGCGAAGTCCGCGGCGTCCACTCCCCCGGCGCCGGCGCGGATGGTGATCACGGCGGGGCGGGCGTCGTACTCGCCGTCGAGCAGGGTCTGCACCTCGAGGTCGCCGAGGATCTTGCCGATCGATTTGAGCTCGGCCTTCGCCTCGTCCGCCGCCGCGGCATCCGCTTCGTCGTTGGCGAGCTCGACCATGATCTCGAGGTCGTCGAGGCGGGAGGCGATGCTCACGATCTTGTTGAGCTCGGCCTGGCGGTGGCTGAGGTCGCTGGTCACCTTCTGCGCCTTGTCGGTGTCGTCCCAGAGGTCGGGAACGCCGGCCTGCTCACTGAGGTCGGCGATCTCCGCCTCGAGTCGGTCGACGCCGACCACCGAGCGGATGTCCGCGAAGGTCGATCGAAGGGCAGCAATCTCTACAGAAAAATCCAGCTCGTCCATGTCGGAGCGAGTCTACCGTGAGGCGTACAGTCGAACTGATGAGTACCGCCGAACTCCCCTTCCGCTGGCGCTCGATCGCACTGCCCGCGCTGCTGCCCACCCTGCTCTTCTCAATCGGCGAGGGCGCGATCATCCCGATGATCCCCATCGTGGCGGGCAACCTCGGTGCGACCCTCGCCATCGCCGGCCTCGTCGCCGCCCTGCTGATGCTGGGCGAGCTGCTGGGCGACATCCCGAGCGGATGGCTCGTCTCCCGGGTCGGGGAACGCCCGGCCATGATCGGCGCCTCCCTGCTCTCGATCATCGGGCTGGTGATCTGCGTGCTCGCGCCGAACCCGGTGGCACTCGGCTTCGGCATCTTCCTGGTCGGCATCTCCACCGCGGTGTTCGCGCTCGCCCGCCACGCCTTCATGACGAGCTTCGTGCCCATCGCCTACCGGGCGCGCGCACTCTCCACCCTCGGCGGCACCTTCCGCGCCGGCGCCTTCATCGGCCCGTTCATCACCGCCGGGGTGATCCACCTCACCGGCACCGCGTCGTCCGCCTTCTGGATCCACATCGCCTGCTGCCTGGCCGCGGCGGTGACCCTCGTGCTGCTGCGCGACCCCTCCGCTTCGTTCGGGGCGGTCGCCACTGTGCGCGGCGAGACCGGAGCCGAGCTGCGCGAGGGCGAGGCCCTGGTGGAGCAGGAGGCGCGCGGGCTGTTCCAGACCATCTACGACAACCGCGCGGTGCTCACCAAGCTCGGCACCGGCGCCGCACTGATCGGCGCGCTGCGGTCGAGCCGGGCGATCATCCTGCCGCTCTGGGCCGTGAGCATCGGCATCAGCGAGCCGAACACCGCGCTCATCATCGGCATCGCGGCCGGCATCGACTTCGCCCTGTTCTACGCCAGCGGCCAGATCATGGACCGCTTCGGCCGGCTGTGGAGCGCCGTGCCGTCGATGGTCGGGCTCGGGCTCGGCCACCTCGCGCTCGCCTTCACGCACGACATGCCCGCGAGCGTGACCTGGTTCATCGCCACGGCGATGTTCATGTCGCTCGCCAACGGCGTCGGCAGCGGCATCCTCATGACGCTCGGCGCCGACCTCGCCGACAAGAAGAACCCTGCGCCGTTCCTCGGCGCCTGGCGGTTCACTGGCGACCTCGGCAACGCCGGGGGCCCGCTGCTGGTGGCGGCGGTCACCGGCATCGCCTCGGTCGCGGTGGCGGCGGGCGTGATGGGCGTGCTCGGGCTGCTCGGCGCGGGCATCCTGCTGCGCTACGTGCCGCGGTACGCGCCGCACGTGCCGCGCCGGCTGCGCTGACGGGCGCGGGTTCCGCGCCGGTCGGCCGGAGGTTCGGGGCGGTTCGCGCCCCCGGCCGGAGGAACGGGGCCGTTCCGGGCGCGATCTCCTCTCGAGCGGGCTAGAACGCGGTGCTCGGCAGGTCCTTCTCGTCGCCGGTGATCGCGGCGACGATGCGCTCGGCCACCGCGTCCGGGTCGAGGCCCGCCGGGAACGCCGGCGCCGTGCCCGCGATCGCCCGGGTCGCCAGCCCGGTCTCGGTGTGGCCGGGCCGCGCGTCGAGCAGGCGGATGCCCGACCGTCGCGCCTCGCGGGACGCCGCCCGCACGAACACGGCGAGCGCCCCCTTCGACGCGGAGTAGGCGGCCATCCCCGCGGCGGGGCTCTCGGCCACCAACCCGCTGATCGTGACCACGAAGGGCGCGCGGCCCTCGGCGGCGGACTCGGCCAGCAGCGGGAGGGCCGCGGCGATGAGCGCGATCGGTCCGGTGGCGTTCACGGCGAACAGCCGCGCCAGGGTCGCCGGGTCGAGCCCGCTCGCCGGCCCGAAGGCCACCACTCCCGCGGCGACGACCACGCCGTCTATGCCGCCGACGGCCTCGTTCGCCAGGGCGACCACGGCATCCGCCCCGTCTGCGAGATCGACGACGAACCTCGCACCCGGAACCTCGAGCGCGTCGAGCCGCGCCCGGTCGGTTCCGGTCAGCACCACGGTGGCGCCCATCGCGACGAGACGGTGGGCGATGCGGGACCCGAGGGCTCCGGTGGCGCCGACGACGAGCACGTTCTTTCCGGCGAGTTCGGTCATGCCCCTCACCCTAGGCCGGGGAGGCCGCGGGCCGGCAGGCCGCGCGGCACACGGTAGCCTCGTCGGGTGCGCCTCGGAGTTCTTGACGTCGGATCCAATACCGTCCATCTGCTGATCGTCGATGCCCACGCGGGCGCGCGACCGGCCCCGCACGTGTCGCACCGGCGGGTGCTGCGACTGATGCGCTACCTCTCCGCCGACGGCAGCATCACCGCCGAGGGCGTCGACGCGCTGCTCGAGTCGATCGGCGCGCTGGCCGAGCTCGCCCGCGCCGAGGGCGTCGACGCGATGCTCCCCTTCGCCACCAGCGCGCTGCGCGAGGCCTCGAACGGGCCGGAGACACTCGCCCTCATCGCCGAGCGCACCGGCGTGGAGCTGCAGGTGCTCGCCGGCGACGACGAGGCCCGGCTCACCTTCCTCGCGGTGCGGCGCTGGCTCGGCTGGTCGGCCGGCAGCATCCTGCTGTTCGACATCGGCGGCGGATCGCTCGAGATCGCCAGCGGCGTCGACGAGTACCCCGACGTGAGCGTGTCCGTGCCGCTCGGCGCCGGCCGAAGCACCGTCGGCTTCCTGCACAACGACCCGCCGACGTCCGAGCAGATGCAGAAGCTGCGCCGCCACTCCCGCAGGGTGCTGGCAGCGGATGCGACGCCCCTGTTCTCGGGGCAGCCCGCGCCGCAGCGCGTGGTCGGCTCCTCCAAGACCATCCGCTCGCTCGCGCGGCTGGCCGGCTCCACGAGCGTGATCCCCGGCATCGGCGAGCGCACGGTGCTGCGCCGCTCGGAGCTCAAGGACTGGATCCCGCGGCTGGCCCAGCTGAACGCGGAGGCCAGGCAGGCGCTGCCCGGCATCACCCCCGACCGCACCTTCCAGATCGTCGGCGGCGCCGTTGTGCTGCACTCCGCCATGAAGCTCTTCGACGTCGAGGAGCTCGAGGTGAGCCCGTGGGCGCTGCGCGAGGGCATTATCCTGCGCTACCTCGACACGCTCGAGTAGCTTCCGCTGCCGTTCGTCGCTTCCGCGCCCGAACATTCGGGCGCGGAAGCGATTTTCGGGCGCGCGCTGCTATCCGACAGGTGTAAGTTATTCGGAGTTCCGATTCTGAATCGCGACGTGCATCCGACCGAGTCCCATGTGTGCCCCTTTCCCATCGGGGCACAACCGAACTCAGATCAGAAGGAGCACAGCAATGACCCGTTTCCAGGGCAAAGTCGCCATCGTCACCGGTGGGGCGAGCGGTATCGGCAAGGCCACGTCCGTTCGTCTCGCGAGCGAGGGCGCATCCGTCGTCATCGCCGACATCAACGCCGACGCCGGCCAGGCCGTCGTCGACCAGATCGCCGCGGACGGCGGCTCGGCGCTCTTCGTCTCGCTGAACGTCACAAGCGAGGACGCCTGGAACGCCGCCGTCGCCACCACCGTCTCGACCTTCGGCAGGCTCGACCTGCTCGTGAACAACGCGGGCATCGGCGACGCGCGCGCCATCGAGGACACCCCGATCGAGGTCTGGGACAAGACCATCGCCGTCACCCAGACCAGCGTCTTCCTCGGCCTCAAGGCGTCCAGCGCCGCGCTGAAGGCGACCGGCAACGGCTCCGTCGTCAACATCTCCTCCATCTACGGCCTCGTCGGCGGATCCGCCGCCGGCCCCGCGTACCAGGCCGCCAAGGGCGCCGTGCGCCTGCTCACCAAGAACGCCGCACTGTGGTGGGTCGAGGACGGCGTGCGCGTCAACTCCGTGCACCCCGGCTTCATCGACACCCCGATCCTCGAGGGCGCCCCGCGCGAGGCCCTCGCCGCGACCGTCCCGATGAAGCGCCTCGGCCGCCCCGAGGAGATCGCGTCGATGGTCACCTACCTGCTCAGCGACGAGGCGTCGTTCATCACCGGCGCCGAGTTCGCCGTCGACGGCGGCTTCACCGCCGGCTAGTCAGGCAGTTCCTCCCGAGGGCGTCCGCGCATCCGCTTCGAGCGGATGGGCGGGCGCCCTTCGTCATTCCAGCACCGACCGCGCCACCGCCGTCACCTCGATCCGGATCCCCGAGGGCACCAGCAGCGACAGCAGCGGCGGCCGCCAGTACGACGAGAGCGACACCGTCGCACTGCGCCCGTCGCCGCTCCCCGCCTGCTCCACTGCGAGGCTCTCGAACCGCCCCGTCGGGTAGCCGGCGATGTAGTCGTCGACAGCGGATGCGACATCCGCTGTATCGAGGACGACCCGCCTGCCGCCGCCCTCCGTCGCGATATCGGCCAGATCGTAGGCCTCGGCGCCTACCAGCGCTGCGCCGTCGGCGAGGGTGAACAGCCGCTTGCGCTCGAGGTAGAGCGAGGTGGCGGCGACCACGAGCAGCACCAGCAGGAGCGACAGCACGCCGTAGAAGATGGTGAGCGGCATGATCGACCCGCTGTCGTCGCGCAGCCGCCTCACCGGGAGCCCCAGAACCGCGAGACCTGCTGGGTGGCCTGGGCGCTCAGCGGCACGCTCAGGGGCGCGTCGAGGTCGAGCACCGACGGCACCAGCGGCAGGGTGACGCGGCTCTCGACCGTCACGGTCACGAAGCCGCGGCGGGTGAGGCAGCGGTTCGCGTTCGGGGAGCAGCTGACGGTGACGCTCACGTCGTCTGTGTCGAGACCGTAGTCGGCGAGCGCGAAGGACACCGCGAGCTCGACCCGCTCCTCGGCGTCGCCGGTGGAGGGCGCCTCCACGAAAACCCGCGCCGCCTGCCGCGACGCCGCCTCCACGGCGAGCGCGCCGCCCTGGATGCTCGACACGGTGAGCATCAGGTAGACGAGCGGCACCAGCAGGATCAGTCCGGTGGTGATGAACTCGAGCGATGCGGAGCCGCGGTCGTCGGTCCAGGCCCTCGCGCTAGTCCAGCGACTCCAGCGCGGCATGCCCGCTCACCTCCAGCCCGCCGTCGATGCCGATCAGCCCGATCAGCGGCAGCGGCGTGCGCACCGTGACGATCGCCGACGGATGCCCGAGGCGGCTTCCCGAGACGGCGGTCACGTCGCGCGCGTAGCCGGCCCCGATCGCCGTGGTGATCAGGTCGCGGGTGCGACCTATCCCGTCGACAGCCGTGTTGTCGGCCAGCGCCGCGTACCGCGCGCCCTCGGACGCCGCGTCCAGCACCGTGTTGCGGATGTGCAGGGCGAAGCCGAGCTGCAGCACCGACAGCGTCAGCACCGTGAGCAGGGCGCCGACCATCACGAACTCCGCGGGCGCCGACCCGCGGTCCTCGCGCAGGCGCGGCACCCGGCTCACGGCCTCAGAACCCCGACACGCGTTCGATGGCCTGCTCGAACACCCGGCTGAGGGCGGGGCCGGCGATCCCCCAGATGATGATCACCAGTCCCGCCGTCATCAGGGTGATCAGGACCCAGCCGGGCACGTCGCCCCGCTCGGACCGGATCTGCTCGCGCACTGCTCGGAACATTCTCGCCTCGTCTCTCGTCGTCGGTTCGTTTCGGTATCTGTCACAGCCCCGTCTGGAGCACGAGGATGCCGGGGAAGATGGCGAAGGCGACGGTGATCGGCAGAATGAGGAACACGAGCGGCACGAGCATCGCCACCTCCTTCTTGCCCGCCACCTCGAGCAGCTGCCGCTTCGCGTCGTCGCGCGAGTCCTGCGCCTGCGCCCGCAGCACCTCGACGAGCGGGGTGCCGCGGTCGAGTGCGCCGGTCACCTGCTCCACGAAGCGGGTGAATGCGGTGAGCCGCAGGTCGCGGGCGACTCCGCCGAGCGAGTCGGCGAAGGGCAGCCCGGTGTTGACGTCGGCGACCACGCGTCCGAGCTCGCCGGCCAGCTCGCCCGCGCTGATGCGCGAGATGCGCCGCACGGCGTCGAGGATCCCCTCCCCCGCCGACAGGCTCAGCGTGAGGAACTCGAGCACGGTGGGCAGCTCGCTCTCCATGCGTGCCAGGCGGGCGCGGGCGGCGCGCTGCAGCAGGTAGTCGCGCAGCGCCACCCCGCCGGCCGCGAACACCAGCACGGCGGCGGCCTGGGCGACCGGGGGCAGGGTGCCGGAGCGCCCGGCTGCGACCGCCGCGAGGATCCCGACCCCGGCGCCCGCCGCCGCCCAGAGCAGCTGCTCGGAGCGGAAGCGCTCGACGGAGAGACTCGAGCCGGCCTGGCGCAGCCGGCGCGCGGTGGCGTCCGGACCGCCGAGCAGCACACCGAGCCCGCGCTGCGCCGCTGCGGCGGCGGGTGCCAGCACGAACCCGAGCACCGGCAGCGGGTTGGCCGGGCGGCGGGCCACCAGCTCCCTGGCCTCCGCCGAGACGTCGAGCACGTACGGCGCGACGCGGTCGATCAGCCGCGGCCGGCTGAGGCGCGGGGTCATGCTCACCAGCGCCCACAACCCGACCCCGAGGCCGAGGCCGCAGAGCACGCCGAGCGCCACGGCCGGGCTCACCGGAACCACCGCTTCTCCTCCGGGATGCGGCCGAGCCGCACCATCAGGCGGTAGGCCAGCACCGACACGACGAGTCCGCCAAGCACGAGCAGACCGCCCGCCGCCGTGTTGTACGCGGCCGCCGCCTCCGGACGGGTCGCCAGCAGCAGGAGCACCAGCCAGGGCGCCGCCACCCCGAGCCGGGCGGCGTTCATCACCCAGGACTGCCGCGCCTCCACCTCGGAGCGGATCGCCGCCTCCTGCCGCAGGTACGCCGCCAGGTTGCGCAGCACGAGGGTCAGCTCGCTGCCGCCGACCTCGCGCGACATGCGCAGCGTCTCGAGGATGCGGTCGGCCACCGGATCGCCGAGGCGGTCCTTCAGCCGGGTGAGGCAGAGCGCGAAGTTGCCGCTGGAGCGGTACTCCGCCTCGAAGGCGCGGAACGGCTCCCTGGTCGCGGGCGGCCCCGTGTGCGCGAGGGTGACCACGCTGTCGGGGAGCGCCTGCCCGGAGCGCACCGCCGACACGAGGTGGTCGACGACGTCGGGCCACACCACCCGTGCGGCGCGACGCCTCGCCCTGGCCCGCTGCACCACCAGCACCCCGGGCAGCACCAGCGCGAACACGCCGGCGGCCACGGCCAGCGCGGCGACCGGCACCAGCGCGAAGACCAGGGTCGTCACGGCGAGCGCCACAACGATCGAGACCGCGACGAAGGTGGGCACGGTCACCCGCGGCAGGCCCGCCTGGGCGAGCCGGGTGCGGACGAGGTCCACGGCCGGGGAGGGGCCCGTCGCGCGCGGTATCCCGGTGGCCGGCCAGATCAGCGGCGAGCAGACCAGCAGCACCCCGATGCCGAGCAGCACGCCCCAGAAGGCCGTCACGAGCGCGGGTCCCCGAGCACGGCCGCCGGGTCGAAGCCCGCGATACGGAACTTCGCGAGCTTGGTCGGGTAGCCGCCGGTGGGTGCGAGCGCGCCGGCGTCGAGGGCGAAGATCGTGCTCGTCTCGATTACCTGCCCGCTCACCTGCCCGCTGGGCGTCACGATCTCCACCACCCTGCGGTGTCCGCGCCGCCCGATCTCGCAGTGCACGACCACGTCGATGCAGCCGGCGACCGTGGGCACCACGAAGGCGGAGTCGATGTTGCGGCCGGCCAGCAGCGGGAGGGTCGACAGCTTCGACAGCGCGTCGCGGGCGCTGTTGGCGTGGATGGACGACATACCGGGCAGCCCGCTGTTCAGGGCGATGAGGAGGTCGAGCGACTCCGCCTCGCGCACCTCGCCGACCACGAGCCGGTCGGGGCGCATCCGCAACGATTCCTTGATCAGCCGGCGCAGGGTGATCTCGCCCGTCCCCTCGAGGCTCGGCTGCCTGCACTGCATGGCCACCCGGTCGCGCGCGGCGAGGTCGAGCTCGAAGGTCTCCTCGACGGTGACGATGCGCTCGCTCGGCCGGGCCGCGGAGAGCAGCGCGTTCAGCATCGTCGTCTTGCCGCTCTGAGTGGCGCCGGAGACGAGGATGTTCTGCCCCGACAACACGCACATACGCAGGAACTCCGACGCCTGGTGGGTGAGCGAGCCGAGTGCGACGAGGCGCTGCAGGTCGCGGATGCGCTGGGTGAACTTGCGGATGTTCACGGCCCAGAAGCGCTGCGTGACGTCCGGGATCACGACATGAAGCCGGCTGCCGTCGGGCAGGGACGCGTCGACGAAGGGCGACGACAGATCGACCCGGCGACCGGAGGACTGCAGCATCCGCTCGACAAGATCGCGCACCTCCGCGTCGCCGAGGTCGAGCGAGGTCAGCTCGGAGACGCCGTTGCGGGCGATGAACACCCGCCCGGGCCCGTTGATCCAGATCTCCTCGATCTCGGGGTCGTCGAAGAAGGGCTGCAGCGCCCCGAAGCCGGTGAGGGTGGCCACGATCTGCCGCGTGGTGTGCGCCTCGTCGGAGAGCAGCGGCAGCGAGCCGCCGAGGGCCCGCTCGCTGTAGCCCCGCACCGCGTCGCGCACGTAGCGGCCGGCGAGCTCCCGGTCGGTGCGCAGGTCGACCCCGTCGCGGCGCACGCGCTCGCGCACCTGATCGGTGATGATCGTCTCCGCGTGCGACATGCAGAACATCATGAACGGATGCGGCGGATCCCGCCCGACTTATCCACAGGCGAGCGGCCGGCACGATGCCGATTACACTGATAACCGCTCGCGGGAGTGGTGAAATTGGTATACACGCAGGTTTTAGGTACCTGTGCCGAAAGGCGTGAGGGTTCAAGTCCCTTCTCCCGCACAACAGGCGGGTCGACCGTCCCCTACGCTCGACACATGCCCCGCCCGACCCGCCTCTCCCCGCGCGACCGCGTCGCCGACTGGCCGGAGACGCGGAGCGCGGACTCCAGCACCGAGGTCGCGCGTCAGCTCGCCCGCAACCTGCGCGCGGCGATGGGCGAGCGCAGCCTCCGTGCCGCGGGCGTCGACACCGGCGTGGACCACTCCACCATCCAGGCGATCCTGCAGGGTCGCGCCTGGCCCGACCTCGACACCATCGCGCGCCTCGAGAACGGCCTCGGCGCCGACCTCTGGCCCGGACGGCCGTCCAGCGCCTGACTCTCCGTTCTTTTCCCAAAGTCAAGGGGGTTAATGAGTGACCTTCTCTTATTTCGGCGGATGCGGCATCCGCTGGCCCGGGATCGCCGAAAATCCCCGCAGAACTTCCGAGAATATTTCGCAACAGCCTCGGGCGTCCCATGGCCGCCTCACGCCGACACGCCTACTCTCGGGAGATGCCGTCAATACTGCGAGAAACCTGGCTGGGCTCCGTGTTCGTCGCCCTCGCCGATGCGGACGCCCCCGGCGCCGCCGCGACGCAGGCGCTGCACCAGCTCGCCCTCGCCGCCCGCAGCATCGACGGCGTCGCCGAGGCCGGGATCCTGCTGGTCGACGACCGCGGCTCGCTCGAGGTGATGGCCTCGTCCAGCGCCCGGGCCGACATGCTCGAGATGCTGCAGATCGCCGACGGACATGGCCCCTGCGTGGACTGCTACCGCACCGGCGAGGTGGTCCACATCGCCGACCTGCCCGCCACGGGCGACCGGTGGCCGGTGTTCGCGCGCTCCGCACGGATTCTCGACGTGCGCGGCGTTCTCGCGGTGCCGCTCAGGCTGCGCGGCGAGACCATCGGCGCGATGAACCTGTTCTCCACCGAGGTGGACGCGCTGTCCCACCACGCCGTCGCCAGAGCCCAGGCCCTCGCCGACGTCGCGACCATGGGCATCCTCCAGTCCCGCACCACCGGGCAGCACGGGATCGTGCAGGCCCGGCTGCAGGCGGCGCTGGAGAGCCGGGTGCTGATCGAGCAGGCGAAGGGCGTCATCTCGGGCTCCCGCGCGATCACCGTCGACGACGCGTTCCGGGTGCTGCGCGAGCACGCGCGGTCGCACAACCAGCGCCTGCACGACACCGCCCGACTCGTCGTCGACCGCCGTCTGGTGCTGTAGCTCACCCTCCCGGGTAACGATCCGGTACGCCGCGTAGTCCCAGGGGATGAACTCTTCCCTCAGCGACCCGGTTTACAGGAAGCTGGATGCCGACAGCTAGTACCCTGACAGCACGCAACAACCACGGCCACCGGCGCCGATCGATCGGTGGTGGCCGACGACTGGAGAATAGTCAGTGTTCGAGACCGCCCTCATACCGTTCCTGGATCCGGAGAACCTCATCAACGGGTTCGGGGCCTTCGCGCTTCTCGGCATCTGCTTCATCGTGTTTGCGGAGACGGGCCTCCTCGTCGGATTCCTGCTCCCCGGCGACACCCTGCTCGTCATCACCGGCCTGCTCGCCTTCCAGGGCGTGATCGAGATCGACATCTGGTGGGTCTGCCTCGCGATCGCCTTCGCCGCATTCCTCGGCGGCGAGGTCGGCTATCTCATCGGCCACAAGGCGGGCCCGCGCATCTTCGAGCGCAAGGAGACGGGCCTGTTCTCCGTCGAGAACGTGAAGCGCACCAACAGCTTCTTCGAGCGCTTCGGCGGCCTCGCCGTGATCGTGGCCCGCTTCGTGCCTGTCGTGCGCACCTTCGCCCCGGTCGCCGCCGGCGTCGGCCACATGAACTACAAGAAGTACTCGCTCTACAACGCCATCGGCGCCCTAATCTGGGGCGGTGGGCTCACCTTCGCGGGCTACCTGCTCGGCTACATTCCGCCGGTGGCCGACTTCGTCACCGAGTACATCGACCTGATCCTGCTGGCAGCCGTGTTCATCGCCATCGTGCCGACGGTGTTCCACTACGTGCAGTCCACGCTGAAGGCGCGCAAGAAGCGCACCACCGGGGAGAACGTCGACACCGGCTCGCTCGTGCTCGACCAGAACCTGTTCGACCAGGACAAGAGCAACGACCCGAAGTAGTCGCGCTCCGCACGCCTTCAACGTCGTCGATCAGCGGATGGGCCGCTTCGCGGCCGCACCCGCGCGGCTCAGGCCTCGGGTGTTGCGGGGTCCTCGGCGGCCGGCTGCTCGGCCGGCTCCTCGGAGCGAGCGGGAAGCTTGGCGCGGATCTTCTTGAGCGCGCCGTTCGCCTCGCGGCGCACCTCGATCTCGGGGTCCTTGAGCAGCGAGCGCAGCAGGTCGACCTGCTCCGCACCGCCCACCTCGCCGAGGGCCCGGGCGGCCTGCGCTCGGACGCGGGCGACCTCGTCGGTCGCCAGCACGGCGACCTCGGCCGGGTAGGCGAGCTCGCGGCGGGCGACCACCTTGGCGCTCATCTCCCGCACGCGCCAGGCCTGGTTGCCGAGACCGGCGAGCACGGCGGGGATCGCCGAGTCCTGCCAGACGTAGAGGAAGGTGCGGGCGCCCCACACCTCGGGCCAGTACAGCGCGGGGGCGCCGTCGAGGATGCCCTGCGCGTGGCGGCCTCCGACGGAGAGGAGGAACTCGTCCCCCGCGTTCAGTCCGGCGATGAGCGCGGTGGCGCGTGCCACCACCTCGTCCTCCCCGAGCTCGGCGACGACCTTCGCGATGCGCTCGGCGGGGGAATCGTCGGTGGGCTGGTTCTGGGGAGTATTCGTAGTCATAGCGCCCCTACTTTACTTGGGCTGCGCCGCAACGGCGCACCGGTCTTCAGGTGCCCCGGATGACGAGCACGATGAGCATCACGTTGATGCCGATGATCGCGGAGGTGGCGAGCCAGCTCGTCCAGCGCAGCCAGGCGGCGTTGGCGAAGTCGCCCATCAGCGTCTTCGAGCTGGCGAAGCGCACGAGCGGGATCAGCGCGAAGGGGATGCCGAAGCTCAGCACCACCTGGCTCAGCACCAGCGCCTGCGTGGGATCGAAGCCGATGCCCAGGACGACGAGCGCGGGGATCATGGTGACCACACGACGGGCGAGCAGCGGGATCTTCACGCGCAGCAGCCCGCCCATGATCGAGGCGCCGGCGTAGGTGCCGACGCTGGTCGAGGCGAGCCCGGAGGCGAGCAGCCCGACCGCGAAGACGACGCCGATCACCGGCCCGAGCGCGGCGACGATCGCGGCGTGCGCCCCCTCGATCGAGTCGGTGCCCTCGACGCCGCGCAGGCTGGCGGCCGCGAGCAGCAGCATCGAGATGTTGATCGCCCCTGCCACGATCAGCGCCGCCCCGACGTCCCAGCGCGTGGCCTTCAGAAGGGTGCGGATGCGCCCGGGGTCGTCCGTGACGCCGTGGCGGTCGCGCGCCAGCGCCGAGTGCAGGTAGATCACGTGCGGCATCACCGTGGCGCCGAGCATGCTCGACGCCAGCAGCACCGAGTCGGTGCCCTCGAAGCGGGGAACCACCCCGGCCAGCATCGCGCCGGCGTCGAGGTCGCTGACGAACAGGCCGGAGACGAAGCCGACCACGATCACGGCGAGGAGGGTGACGATCACGATCTCGAAGGAGCGCTGCCCGCGTCGGGACTGGATGGCGAGCAGCGCCATCGACGCCACCCCCACGATCACCCCGCCGAGCAGCAGCGGGACACCGAAGAGCAGGTTGAGCGCGATGGCCCCGCCGATCACCTCGGCCACGTCGGTCGCTGCGGCGACGAGCTCGGCCTGCCCCCAGTAGAGCCGCCGCGGAGCGGTCTTCAGCCGGTCGCCGAGGAGCTCGGCGAGGCTCCTGCCGGTGACGATCCCCACCTTGGCCGACTGGTACTGCACGAGCACCGCCACCAGGTTCGCGAGGATCAGCACCCAGAGCAGCAGGTAGCCGTAGCGGGCGCCCGCCGTGAGGTTGGCGGCCACGTTGCCCGGGTCGACGTAGGCGATCGCGGCAACGAAGGCGGGCCCGAGCAGCAGCAGGGTGGAGCGGCCGGTGGCGCGCGGGGTCTCGACGAGGGAGGGTTTCGACACAGCGAAACTGTACGCCGATTGCGCCCCGGAATTTCGGGTTGCCGAAACCTAGCGGTGGAAGCGTTCCTCGTGCTGTGCGTGCTCGGCGGGCTCCAGCTGGAAGGTCGAGTGCTCCACGTCGAAGTGGCCCGTGAGGCAGCCGCTCAGCTCGTCGAGCAGGGCGCCGGTGCCGCCGCGCGCGAACAGCTCGGCGGTGACCACCACGTGCGCGGAGAACACCGGGGCGCCGGAGGTGATGGCCCAGACGTGCACGTCGTGCACGTCGACCACCCCGTCGGTGCCGAGGATGTGCTGGCGGATCTTCTCGACGTCCATGTTCTTGGGCGCGGACTCGCTCAGCACGTGGAACACGTCGCGCAGCAGCGAGAGCGCGCGGGGGACGATGAGTCCGGCGATGACGAGCGAAGCGATGGCATCCGCTTGGGCGAAGCCCGTGGTCAGGATCACGAGGGCGGCGACGATGGCGGTGACCGAGCCGAACAGGTCGCCCAGCACCTCGAGGTAGGCGCCGCGCATGCCGATCGAGTCAGCGCCGCCGCGGAGGACGAGCAGCGACGCCACATTCGCGGCGAGTCCGAGCACGGCGACGACGAGCATCGGCGTGCTGAGCACCTCCGCCTCGGACGGGTCGAGCAGGCGCTGCACGCCCTCGACCGCCACGAAGACGGCGACGGCGCTGAGCAGCACGCCGTTGAAGAGTGCGCCGAAGACCTCGGCGCGCTGGTAGCCGTAGGTCTGCCGGTCGGTCGCCGGCCGGGCGGCGATGAGGATCGCGATGAGCGCGACGATCAGCCCGAGCAGGTCGGACGCCATGTGACCGGCATCGGCGAGCAGCGCGAGCGAGCCGGAGAGCGCGGCACCCGCCACCTCGACCACGAGGAACACCGCGACGATGCAGATGGCGACGACGAGGCGGGTCTTGTTGGTCACGCCCGCTGCGTGGTCGTGGCCGTGCCCCTGGTGGTCTGATTTCGTCACGTGCTCAAGGGTAAGCGGGCGCGGAGTCGGATTGAAGGCCTCGGGCGCTGATAGGAATGATCGGCGTTATCGTCAGGCGTGGCCGGACTCGAACTGCGGGTCGGCATCGGCGGCGACCACGTTCGGGCCGAGCATGCCGCTGGTGGCGGGGTCGGCTCCCCCGCCCTTCAGCTCGATGAGCATCACGTGCGTCTCGGCGTCGCCGATGTTGTGGCCCGAGTGCCGCTGCGCCGGCAGCCAGACGGCGGCTCCCGCCGGGAGCTGCACCTCGAAGGTGTTGTCGCCCGCGGTGAGGCGCCGGCGCAGCGGGGTGAGCGTGCACATCACGCTGTCGGGGTGGTCGTGCGGGGTGGTGCTCTCGCCCGGGGCGTCCCGGTACTCGAGGACGCGCACGCGGTCGTTCTCGAACACCGTGGCGTAGTGGGCGGGGTTGGTTTCGACCGGATCGAGGCTCATGCCCCGAAAGCTACTCCCGCCGCCCGTGCCGCGGTAGGGGCTAGAGCAGGCGCTCGCGCACCACGGAGACGATCTGGCCGAAGGCCCGGGCGCGGTGGCTGACCGCGTTCTTCTGGTCGGCCGTGAGCTCGGCCGCGCTCACGCCGAGGCCGTCCGGCAGGAAGACCGGGTCGTAGCCGAAGCCGCCGTCCCCCGCCGGTGCGGTGAGGACGGTGCCTGGCCAGACGCCGTTCTCCACGTGCTCGAAGTCGCCGTCGACGAACGCCGCCGCGCAGGTGAACTGCGCGGAGCGGTCGGTGGCGCCGGCGAGGTTGGCCAGCAGCAGCTCGAGGTTCTCGAGGTCGTCGCGGTTGCCCGCGTACCGGGCGGAGTGGATGCCGGGGGCGCCGTCCAGCGCGTCCGCCGAGATGCCGGAGTCGTCGGCGATCGCGGGCAGGCCCGTGTGCCTCGCCGCCGCGCGCGCCTTGATCAGCGCGTTGGCGGCGAAGCTGTCGCCGTCCTCCACGGGCTCCGGGCCGTCGTAGCCGACGAGCTCGATCCCGTCGAGCCGCGCGCCGAGGATGCGGCGCAGCTCCTGGACCTTGTGGGCGTTGTGGGTGGCGAGGACGAGCGTGACGGTCATGATGCGAGGGTAGCGACCTGCAGCGCGGTGAGGTCGACGGCGCCGCCGAGCGCCAGGTCCAGCAGCGCGTTCAGCTCGTCGCGGTCGAAGGGCGCGCCCTCGGCGGTGCCCTGCACCTCGACGAAGAGGCCGCGGCCGGTGACGACCACGTTCATGTCGGTCTCCGCCTTCACGTCCTCGACGTAGGCGAGGTCGAGCAGCGGCTCGCCCCCGACGATGCCCACGGAGACCGCGGCGACGCTGTCGATCAGCGGCTTGGCGTTCTTGGCGATGAAGCCCTTGCCGCGGCCCCACTCGAGGGCGTCGGCCATGGCCACATAGGCACCCGTGATGGCGGCGGTGCGTGTGCCGCCATCCGCCTGCAGCACGTCGCAGTCGATCACGAGCGTGTTCTCGCCGAGCGCCTTCATGTCGACGACGGCGCGCAGGCTGCGTCCGATGAGGCGCGAGATCTCGTGCGTGCGGCCGCCGACCTTGCCCTTGACGGCCTCGCGGTCCATCCGCTCGTTGGTGGAGCGCGGGAGCATCGCGTACTCGGCGGTGACCCAGCCGGTGCCCTTGCCCTTCAGCCAGCGCGGCACGCCGTTGGTGAACGACGCCGTGCACAGCACCTTCGTGTTGCCGAAGGAGATCAGCGCCGAGCCCTCCGCCTGCGTGCTCCAGCCGCGCTCGATCGTGACGGGGCGGAGTTCGGTGGCGGTACGGCCGTCGTGGCGGGTCATTGCGTGTCCTTCGGTAGGGAGAGTTTCGGCAGGTGGATGGCGCCGGTCTCGACGAGGTCGACGCGGGTGACTTCGGGCCCGAGGAACCGCGACGCGAGCGTCAGGAACTCCTGCTGGCTGTCTCCGGTGGCCTCGAAGGTGTAGGCGGGCGGGGCCGGGGAGGTGCGCTCCAGGCCGTGCTTCACCAGCATCCGGTAGACGTCGTAGGCGGTCTCCTCGGCGCTGGAGACGAGGGTGACCTCCTCCCCCATCACGTACTGGATCGCGCCGGCGAGCAGCGGGTAGTGGGTGCAGCCGAGCACGAGGGTGTCGATGTCGGCGGCCTTGAGCGTGGCGAGGTACTCCTCGGCGACGGCGAAGAGCTCGGGGCCGCTGGTGACACCGGCCTCCACGAACTCGACGAAGCGGGGGGCCGCTGCGGTGAAGATGCGCAGGTCGGATGCCGCGGCGAAGGCGTCCTCGTAGGCGCGGGACTTCACCGTCCCCGAGGTGCCGATCACGCCGATCCGCTTGTTGCGCGTCTGCCGCACGGCGGCGCGCACGGCCGGCTGGATGACCTCGACCACGGGGATGCCGTAGCCGTCGGTGAAGCGCTCGCGCGCGTCGCGGAGCATCGCGGACGACGCCGTGTTGCAGGCGATCACGAGCAGCTTGACGCCCTCGGCGACCAGGTCGTCCATCACGTCGAGCGCGAAGCGCCGCACGTCGGCGATCGGCTTGGGCCCGTAGGGCGAGTGCGCGGTGTCGCCCACGTAGGTGATCGACTCCCGCGGGAGCTGGTCGATGATGGCTCGGGCGACGGTCAACCCGCCGACTCCCGAGTCGAAGACTCCGATCGGCGCATCTGACACGCCCCCCACTTTAGTGGAAGGAGTCGCGCTCCCTCTCCTGCTGCACCACGGCCTCGCGGTCGGCGAGACCGCGCAGCCCGGCGAGCGGCTGCGCCATGCGGTGGTTCCGCCGCAGCGCCGGCTCCACCCGGTCGAGGAACGCCCAGTACCCGGCCGTGTACGGGCAGGCGTCCGGCCCGAGCCTCACCTTGGGGTTGAAACGGCACCCGCCGCAGTAGTCGGTCATCCGGTTGATGTAGGCGCCGCCGGAGGCGTAGGGCTTGGTGGCGACGATGCCGCCGTCCGCGTGCTGGCTCATGCCGATGACATTGGCCGGCATCACCCACGGGGTGCCGTCGACGAACATGTCGGTGAACCAGTCGTTGAGCTGAACCGGGTCGTAGCCGCGCTGCAGCGCCCAGTTGCCGATCACCATGAGCCGCTGGATGTGGTGCGCCCAGCCGTGCTCGCGCAGACCGCCGATGGAGTGGTGCAGGCAGTTCGCCTCGATCGCCGCTGCGTCGAGCTCGACGAACTCCCGCGGCAGGTCGACGGTGGCGCGCAGCGCGTTGTGCCCGGTGCGGTAGCCCTCGCCGAGGTGCCAGTAGAGGTGCCAGACGTAGTCGCGCCAGCCGGCGATCTGCCGCACGAAGCCCTCCACGCTCGACAGCGGCGCGTTGCCGTTGTGGTACTCGGCCGCGACCGTGTCGACGACGTGCCGCGGGTCGAGCAGGCCGAGATTCATCGGCGCGCTCAGCAGCGAGTGCGCCATGGTCCAGTCGCCGGTGAGCGTGGCGTCCTCGAAGGGCCCGAAGTCGCCGAGACGGGTCTCGACGAAGTCGGCGAGCGCCGCCCGGGCCTCTGCCCCGGTGGCGGCGAAGCGGCGCGGCCCGTCGTCGCCGACCAGGCGGATGTCGCCTGCCGCCTGCCAGCGGTCGAGGTCGTCGCGCACGCCGGCGTCGATGTCGTCCTCCGCGGGCCAGCGCGGATCGGGCAGCCCGAGCGACACCGCGTTCCTCGGCGGCGGCTGGCGGTTGTCGTGGTCGTAGTTCCACTGCCCGCCCGCGGGGCTCTGGCCCTCCATCAGAATGCCCGTGCGCATCCGTGTGTCGCGGTAGAAGTCCTCGAGCAGCAGCCGGCCGTCGCCGCGGCCGCGCGCCCAGGCGGCGAACTCCTCCTCGCTGGTGACGAAGCCGCGGCTGGGCAGCACCCGCGCGCCGAGGCGGCGCACCGTCCGGCGCGCGGCGTACGAGGTCGGGTCGACCACCTCGAGGTCGCCGCGCCCGGCGACGACCTCGGAGTAGCTCTCGACCTGGTGGAACTCGACGCGGTCGCCGAGCTCCGCGGCGCGGTGCCGGATCGCGGAGAGGATCAGGTGCGCCTTCGCCCGGTGGATCGGGCGGCGGCGCAGCACCGACCGAGCCTCGATCAGCAGCATCCTGCCGCCGTCGTCGAACTGCTCGCCGAGCTGCCCGGCGAAGATCCAGCGCACTGTCGTCATCCGCCAACGCTAGGGCGTGCTGCCGATCGGGGCGGCTCATTGACCTCGATAGGCTGGCATGCATGACGAGTGCGCTGCTGACCGACCGTTACGAGCTCACCATGATCGACGCGGCCATGCGCAGCGGCCACCACGAGCGCGAGTGCGTCTTCGAGGTCTTCGCCCGGCGCCTGCCCGAGGGCCGCCGCTACGGCGTCGTCGCCGGCACCGGCCGCCTGCTCGACCTCATCCGCGACTTCCGCTTCGAGGAGCCGGAGCTCGAGTGGCTGCGCGAGCACGGCGTCGTCACCCAGCCCACGCTCGACTGGCTGGCCGACTACCGCTTCGGCGGGAACATCTCCGGCTACCAGGAGGGCGAGGCCTACTTCCCCGGCTCCCCCATCCTCGTGGTCGACGGCGGCTTCGCAGAGGGCGTGATCCTCGAGACCCTCGCGCTGAGCGTCTTCAACTACGACAGCGCCATCGCGAGCGCCGCCGCGCGCATGGTCTCAGCGGCCGACGGCCGGCCGATCGCCGAGATGGGCTCGCGCCGCACCGGCGAGCGCTCCGCAGTGGCCGCCGCCCGTTCCGCGTTCATCGCCGGCTTCGGCGCCACCAGCAACCTCGAGGCCGGACGCGAGTGGGGCGTGCCCACCATGGGAACGGCCGCGCACGCCTTCACGCTCCTGCACGACAGTGAGGAGGAGGCGTTCCGCGCCCAGGTCGACGCGCTCGGCTCTGGCACGACGCTGCTGGTCGACACCTACGACGTGCCCACCGCGGTGGCTCTGGCCGTGAAGGTGGCGGGCACGAGCCTCGGCGCCGTGCGCATCGACTCCGGCGACCTGCCGCGGCAGGTGGCGGCGGTGCGCGCCCAGCTCGACTCGCTCGGCGCGGTGAACACCAAGATCACCGTCACCAACGATCTCGACGAGTACACCATCGCCGCCCTGCGTGCCGCGCCGGTGGACTCCTACGGGGTCGGCACGTCGGTGGTCACCGGCTCCGGGTTCCCCGCCTCGTCGATGGTCTACAAGCTCGTCGCCCGCAAGGACGGCGAGGGGAACTGGGTGTCCGTGGCGAAGAAGTCGGCGGCGAAGGCGACGGTCGGCGGACGCAAGCACCCGGTGCGCAGCCTCGAGAACGGCGTGGCCGTCGCAGAGACGATCTACGTCGGAGACGAGCCGGCCCCCTCCGACTCCGAGCGGCCGCTGCTGGTGCCCCTGATGGTGGCGGGCGAGCCGGTCATCGAGTACCTCGGTGCGCACGGCACCGGCGTGGCCCGCACGCACCGCGCCGCCGCGATGGCCGAGCTGCCCGACCAGGCGTTCCGCCTGGGCCGGGGCGAGCCGGCGATCCCCACGCTCTACGCCCCCGCCGGCTGAGCAGCCCGCGACGGAGAAGCAGGCGTATCGAGACCTCTACTTCATGGTCTCGTAGACCTCTTTGCAGGTGGGGCAGACCGGGAACTTCTCCGGGTCGCGGCCCGGGGTCCACAGCTTGCCGCACAGGGCGCGGATCGGCTTGCCGGTCAGCGCCGACTCCATGATCTTGTTCTTCGGGGCGTAGTGGGAGAAGCGCTCGTGGTCGCCCTCCTCCACCTGCTCGTTGTTGAGCAGTTCCTCGAGCTCGCGATCGAGAGTCGAGGTTCCTCCGCCGGGGTTCTCGGTATCAGTCATGTGCGTAATTCTACGGTCGTGAGCGAGCGGATGCGCGGCGTCAGTTGCGCATGGAGAACGCGAGGATCTGCGATCCCCGGCGGTCGAACACTCGCCCGCCGAGCGCGATGCCGCCGACGAGCACGATCAGTCCGACCACGAGCCCGTAGCCGAGGGCCGCGAGCGGCCAGTCGCCGCCGTAGAGCAGTCCGAGGAAGCCGGCGAGTACGGCGGGCAGGGTGAGCACAACGATCGAGACGAAGGAGACGCCCTGGATGAGGCCGGCCGGGCTGCCGCTCTGCGGCTGCGCGAATGGGCTGTCGCCTGGACGCACGGCCGGGTAGGGGAACCGGGCCGACATCACGCTGGAGATCCCCAGCCCCACGAAGAGCGCGCTCGCGCTGACGCCGACGATTGACGGGAGGACCGACCAGTCGCCGTAGACCGCTGCGCTGACGACCGAGCCGATCGCGATCAGCGGCACGCCCACGAGCAGGGCGGGCACCACGCGGCCCCAGCGGTCGGCACGCCCCGAGGTGTTGGCGGTGAGGTGCAGCCAGATCGCGGTGTTGTCGAGCGCCACGTCGTTGTGCACCGCCCAGGAGAGGAAGAGGCACATCACGGGCACAGGCAGCAGGGCGAGCCCCTGCCAGGACACCCCGCCGATGCCGAGCGCGATCACCATGAACAGCGGGAAGATCGGGATCACGATGAGCGAGGTGATGTACCGCGAGTCGCGCAGCCAGTAGGTGACCGAGCGCGCGGTGATCGCCCCGGCGGGGGTGGCAGGGAAGACGCCGAACCAGCCCAGCCCGGTGTACTTCTTCGACGCGGCCTGGCGTTCCGGCGTGACGAGCATCCGCACCACGAGAATCCGCCAGGCGAGCCAGAGCGCCCCGATCCAGGCGACGGCGATGAGCAGCTTGAGTGCTGCACCGCCCGCGTCCCCGGCCGCGGCGGCAGCGGGCACTGCCCAGGCCGCGGCGAGCGGGGTCCAGCCCAGCACGTCGGAGATCGACGCGAGGGCGTCCAGTCCGTCGCTGGCCCAGTCCACGGTCGAGAGCCCGATGACGAGCGGGGACAGGGCCACCAGGCCGATGAGCCCGACGATGCCGGTGGTGTCGCGCGCGCGCCGCGTCGACAGCAGGAAGGCGCTGAGCGAGGTGGAGATCCGCGCCGACAGCACGCAGGTGACGACCACGAGCACGGCCGACACGAGGGCGAGCAGCACCGGCACGGGTCCCCGGCTCCAGGTCGCGGTCTGCGCGAGGGCCATCACGGCGACGACCACGGTGGGCACGGAGATGAACGCGGCGAGGGCGAGCGAAGTGGCCAGAGCACCCGAGGGGATACCGAAGAGGGCGAACTTGCGCGGATCGAGGGTGTCGTCGATGCCGAGCACCAGCGGGAGGAGGGTGTAGACCGCCACCACCACGGCGCCCAGCGCGATGACGGCGCTCCCGGCGATGTCCACGTCGAAGAGCCGGAGCGCAACGAGGCCGCCGACGACGAGCACGGCGGTGCCGAGCCCGTAGAGCAGGCCGAGGGCCATGCCGAACACCTGCCAGGGGCTGCGGCGGAAGGAGTTGCCGAGCAGACGCAGCTTCAGTCCGAGAATTTGTGCAACCACTCCATGCCCTCCGCAGCTTTGCGTCCGCCGGCGAGTTCGACGAAGCGCTCCTCGAGCGTCTTGCCGTCGCGCACCTCGGCCATCGTGCCGGTTGCGAGCACCGCGCCGTTGACGACGACGGCCACCGAGTCGCAGATGCGCTCGATCAGGTTCATGGTGTGGCTGGAGATGACCACCGTTCCGCCGGCAGCGACGTACTTCTGCAGGATCTCGATGATGTTCGCGGCCGACACCGGGTCGACGGACTCGAAGGGCTCGTCGAACACGAGCAGTCGCGGCGAGTGGATCATCGCCGCGGCGATGGCTATCTTCTTCGTCATGCCGGCGGAGTAGTCGGAGACCAGGCGGTCGAGCGAGTCCTCGAGTCCGAAGGCGGCCGCGAGGTCGGAGGTGCGGCTGCGCACGACCGACTTCTCGAGACCGTGCAGCACGCCGGAGTAGTAGAGCAGCTGGGCGCCGGTGAGGCGGTCGAACAGGCGCAGCCGGTCGGGCAGCACGCCCATGGTGCGCTTGGCGGCGACCGGGTTGCTCCAGACGTCCGCCCCGTGCACAGTGACGCTGCCCGCGTCGGGCTTGAGCAGCCCGGTGACCATCGACAGCGTGGTGGTCTTGCCCGCGCCGTTGGGGCCGACGATGCCGAAGAAGGAGCCCGCCTGGATCTCGAGGTCGATCCCGGCGACGGCGATGGTGTCGTCGTACCGCTTCACCAGGCCGGAGATCGTGAGCACCACCTCGCGCGGCTCGGCGTCCGCGTCGGGCGCCTCGACGACGGCGACGACAGCGGATGGCGCGCTCACACGCACGGCCGGCTTTCGAGACGCCCCCCGCTTCACGATGGTCGATACCCGGGACTTCGACTTCGGCGCCACGGCGGGCACGACGGCGGCTGGCTGCACCTCGACGTCGGGCTCGACGACCGGCTCGGGCGCTGCGAGCACCTCCGCGTCCACGGCCTCGTCCAGCACGAGGACGGTGTCCTCGTCGACGATCACGTCGACGATGACGGCTTCCGCGCTCGGCTCGTCGGGCGCGACCGGCTCGTCGACGGGTACCGCCGCGACGATCTCGACGGCCGGTTCGGCGCCGGCCTCTGGGACGGACTCGATCTCAGGTTCCAGCTCGGCTTCGGGCTCGGACTCGGTGTCCGGCGCAGGCTCGGTGTACGGCTCGGGCTCGGTGTCGGTGTCGGTGTCGTTATCGGCCTCGACGGGGACGGCCTCGACGACCGGCTCGTCCTCGACAACGGCGGCGTCCTCGACGACCGGTGCCTCCACCAGCACGGCGGATTCGACCACGACGGTCGCCTCCGCGACCTGCCGGGTCGCCTCCGCACGCTTGATCACTTCGGCGAGGCGGGCCGCCTGCGCCCTGCGGGCGGCGGCGGACTTGGTCGCGTTGCTGCGCGGGGCGGCGGCAGCGGGCACCACGGCCGGCGTCGACTCCGCGGCTTCGGTTCCGGAACCGGCTGTGGCGTCCGTGATCGGCTCGGCCGCGGCATCCGCTGGCTTCGTCGCAGCAGGGCGCTTTCGCGGGGCGGCGGGCTTCTTCGGCGCGGCCGGCTCGGCGGTTCCGGCGGGCTTGGCGGTCGCGGGCGTCTTCGGCGCGGCCTTGGCGGGCGCTTTCGCGGGGGTCTTCACCGGGGGCTTGGCAGCGCCGGCTGCAGCACCGGCTGCAGCACCGGCGCGCGGGGTTCTGGGCGTCGCCGGCTTGCGCGGGGCGGCGGGCTTGCGGGCAGCCGGGGTGCGTGCCGGGGGCGTCGGCTGGGCCTCTGGCAGGTCGGGTTCGGAATCCACTGGTCAACCGTACCAACCGGGGGCGTGCGCGGAGGTTCCATCACAAAACGACAACATCCCGACCTCTTTTGCCCCACAGACGAGGGTCTTCCGTAAACTTGGGCGAGCACAACGGTGTGTCCATATATTCACCTTCAGGTAAACAACAGGCAAACTTGCCAGAGTGAGACGTTGCCTCGAGGCAGTAGCTTGACAACAAGGAGACTCATCGTGACTACGCAGATCGTGATTCTGGCCGCCGGCATGGGCAGCCGTCTCGGCCGCTCGCTGCCGAAGCCGCTCACCGAGCTCGCCGATGGACGCACCATCATGAAGCAGCAGTTCGACAACATCCACCACGCCTTCGGCAAGGCCGCCCAGGTCACCGTGGTCGTCGGCTACAAGCTCGAGCACATCATCGAGGCCTTCCCCGAGGCGTCGTTCGTCTACAACGAGCAGTACGACCAGACCAACACCTCCAAGAGCCTGATGCGCGCACTGCAGGCGTCCGCTCCCGGCGGCGTGCTCTGGATGAACGGCGACGTGGTCTTCGACCCCACCGCTCTCGAGCGTGCCGCCAAGATGGTCGCCCGCGACCAGTCCTTCGTATCCGTCAACACCGCCAAGGTGTCCGACGAGGAGGTCAAGTACACGACCGACGCCGAGGGCTACATCAACGAGCTCTCGAAGACCGTGAAGAATGGACTCGGCGAGGCAGTCGGCATCAACTACATCTCGCGCGACGACAAGGCTGTGCTGCTTCGCCAGCTGAAGCGCGTCGGCGATCAGGACTATTTCGAACGTGGCATAGAGTTGGCGATTGAGCAGGACAAACTGCACATTGAGCCGGTGGACATCTCCGATCTCTACGCTGTGGAGATTGACTTCGCTGAAGACCTGGAACGGGCGAACCTCTTCGTCTAACCGTTTTCGGCGGGGCCGTCGGGGGCGCCACCTCTTAAAGGGACCCACGTGACCGTTGCACCACCCGAGCGCGCCGCACGGTCGTCGTTGTCGCGCTACTGGCATTCCCTCTGGCTGCTCGCCAAGCGCGACCTCCGGGTGCGCTACTCCACCTCGGCGCTCGGCTACTTCTGGTCGATCCTCGACCCGCTCGTCATGGCGGCGATCTACTGGTTCGTCTTCACGCAGGTGTTCCAGCGCGATGTGGGCGAAGAACCGTACATCGTCTTCCTGCTGTCGGCCCTGCTGCCCTGGACCTGGTTCACCGGAGCGGTCTCCGACACGACGCGCGCCTTCATCCGCGAGGCGAAGCTCGTGCGGTCCACCAAGATCCCCCGCACCATCTGGGTGGTGAGCCTCGTGCTCTCCAAGGGGATCGAGTTCGTCGCGAGCCTGCCGGTGCTGGCGTTCTTCGTGGTCATCACGGGCGCCCCTGTCAATCCCAATCTCGGCCTGTTCGCTCTCGGCATCCTCATCCAGGGAGTGCTCACCGTCGGCGTCGGCCTCATCGTGGCCCCGCTGGTGGTGTTCTTCCGCGACCTCGAGCGCGCTGTGAAGCTCACCCTGCGCTTCCTCTTCTACGCCTCGCCCATCATCTACGGGGTCACGAACCTCCCGGAGCAGCTGCACTTCTGGGCGGCCTTCAACCCGCTCAGCGGCATCTTCTCCATCTACCGGTCGGCGTTCTTCCCCGAGCAGCTCGACTGGTTCATGGTGGCGGTCTCAGCCGGCATGAGTATGGTCATCCTGTGCGTGGGACTCCTCGTCTTCACGCGCACCATCCGCTCGGTCCTGAAAGAGATCTAAACCGTGTCCCAAAGCGAGCTAGTGACGGCAACGACGGCGCACAACGACGCCGCGGTGATCTCGGTAACGGATGCGGGCATCCGCTACCGTCGCAATCGTCGGGCCCGACGCAACTTCAAGGACCTCTTCAGTGCGCGTGCGCGCCGCACCCGCCCCGGCGAGTTCTGGGCGCTGCGCGGCGTCAGCTTCGACGTGAAGCAGGGCGAGGCCATCGGAGTGGTGGGGCGCAACGGCCAGGGCAAGTCGACGCTGCTGAAGCTCGTCGCCGAGGTCGTGCTGCCCGACGAGGGCACGGTCGGCGTGCGCGGCGGGGTGGCCCCGCTTATCGAGATCACCGGCGGCTTCGTCAACGACCTGTCCGTGCGCGAGAACGTCTACCTCACCGCCGGCCTGCACGGCATGAAGAAGGCCGAGATCGAGGAGCGGTTCGACGAGATCATCGAGTTCGCGGAGATCGGCGACTTCCTCGACACCCCCTACAAGCACCTCTCCAGCGGCATGAAGGTGCGCATCGCCTTCTCGGTGGTGTCGCGGCTCGAGGAGCCGATCATCCTGGTCGACGAGGTGCTCGCCGTCGGCGACAAGGCCTTCAAGGAGAAGTGCTACAAGCGCATCGAGGAGCTGCTCGCCGGCGGGCGCACCCTGTTCATCGTCTCGCACAGCGAGAAGGACCTGCGCCGCTTCTGCACCCGCGGCCTCTACCTCGACAAGGGCCGGCTCGTGCTCGACGCGCCCATCGCCGAGGTGCTCGCGCGCTACAACACGGAATACGGAGTCTCATGAGCCAGCCCATCGTCACCGACAGCAACCGCTTCGTCGTCACCGGCATCGACCGGGTTCTCACCGTGCAGCGCCCCGCCGTACTGGCCCACCTGCACAGCATCCGCGCCCGCCACCCCGAGGCCTCCCCCGAGCAGGTCATCCGCATCCTGGAGAAGCGCTACCTCGCCGCGGTGACCACGGGCGGCGCGCTCGTCGGAGCGAGCGCGGTCATCCCCGCGGTCGGCGTCGGCGCCTCCCTCGCACTCTCCGCGGTCGAGACCGGCGGCTTCCTCGAGGCGAGCGCGCTGTTCGCGCAGTCGGTCACCGAGGTGCACGGCATCGCGCTCGACGACCCCGACCGCGCGCGCACCCTCGTGATGACCCTGATCCTCGGCAGCGCGGGCACCGACCTGGTGAAGCAGCTCGCGAGCCAGGCCACCGGAACCGGCCCTGTGCGCAACAAGTTCTGGGGCGAGATGGTCACGAAGAGCCTGCCCCAGGCCGCCATGGGCCAGATCGCCGATCGCCTGAAGAAGACCTTCATCAAGCGCTACGCCGTGACCCAGGGGACCAACGCCGTGGGGCGCGCGATCCCCTTCGGTATCGGGGCGGTCGTCGGAGGCACCGGGAACAACCTGCTCGGCCGCTCGATCATCCGCGCCTCCCGCGAGGCCTTCCGCGAGGCGCCGCTCGAGTTCCCCGCCTCGCTCGGGCTGCGGATGAAGGTGGAGAAGCAGCCGAGGCTCCCCCGCGCCATGCGCCCGCCGAAGGAGATCGGGGCCCCGAAGGCGCCGAAGCCCTCGCGCACCCAGCGCGCGCTCGACAAGGCGCAGCGCGACTTCCCCGCCGACCCCGAGTAGCGGCCTCCTCCGCC
>Ga0247732_10000221_pt1 | contig 34630 bp, 37 predicted proteins | sample UWRJL163409C2_FD_180940 | JGI IMG/M metagenome (GOLD analysis project Ga0247732, IMG submission 180940) | Plant litter microbial communities from Arlington Agricultural Research Station in Wisconsin, United States - UWRJ-L163-409C-2 | ecosystem: Environmental > Terrestrial > Plant litter >...
TGATCATGGAGACCACCTGGCAGACGCACACCGGATGGCTGATCGTGCGCGACGCGTTGGTGATGGGCCCGTGGCACGACCTGGACACCCGCTCACGGACCCACCGCCGCACCCCGATGGACTGGGACGCCGAACACATCCTGCTGCGCACCGTCCGCTGCGTCAGCGGCGTCGTCGAACTCGTGATGAGCTGCGAGCCGGCGTTCGACTACCACCGCGAGCCGGCGACGTGGGAGTACTCGGCGCAGGCCTACGGCGAGGCGATCGCCCGTTCGAGCAAGAACCCGGAAGCGCATCCGACGCTGCGGTTGACCACCAACCTGCGGATCGGCCTCGAAGGCCACGAGGCGCGGGCGCGGACCCGACTCACCGAGGGCGACAACGTCTTCGTCGCGTTGAGCTGGTCCGGTCACCCGGCGCCGCAGACGTTCGAAGAAGCCTCGGACAAGATGTGGAAGACCAGCGAGTCGTGGCGCCAGTGGATCAACATCGGCGACTTCCCCGACCACCCGTGGCGGTCCTACCTTCAGCGCAGCGCGTTGACGCTGAAGGGGCTCACCTACTCCCCCACCGGCGCACTGCTGGCGGCCAGCACCACGTCGTTGCCGGAAACGCCTCAGGGCGAACGCAATTGGGACTACCGGTATTCGTGGATTCGGGATTCGACGTTCGCGCTGTGGGGGCTCTACACCCTGGGACTGGACCGCGAGGCCGACGACTTCTTCTCGTTCATCGCCGACGTGTCGGGGGCGAACAACGGCGAGCGCCACCCACTGCAGGTGATGTACGGCGTCGGCGGGGAACGCAGCTTGGTCGAGGAAGACCTCCACCACCTGTCGGGTTACGACAACTCCCGGCCGGTGCGCATCGGCAACGGGGCCTACGACCAAATGCAGCACGACATTTGGGGTTCGATGCTGGACTCGGTGTACCTGCACGCCAAGTCGCGCGAGCAGATCCCCGAGACGCTGTGGCCGGTGCTCAAGCTTCAGGTCGAGGAGGCCATCAAGCATTGGCGTGAGCCCGACCGCGGCATCTGGGAGGTTCGCGGCGAGCCGCAGCACTTCACCTCCAGCAAGGTGATGTGTTGGGTGGCGTTGGATCGCGGCTCGAAGCTGGCGGATCTGCAGGGCGAGAAGAGCTACGCCCAGCAGTGGCGGGTGATCGCCGAGGAGATCAAGGCCGACATCCTGGCCCACGGCGTCGACCACCGTGGCGCACTCACGCAGCGATACGGGAACGACGCGCTGGACGCGTCGCTCCTTCTGGTGCCGTTGGTGCGGTTCCTGCCGCCCGACGATCCGCGGGTGCGCGCGACGGTGCTGGCGATCGCCGACGAGCTCACCGAGGACGGACTCGTCCTGCGCTACCGCACCGAGGAGACCGACGACGGCCTCTCCGGCGAGGAGGGCTCGTTCACGATCTGTTCGTTCTGGCTGGTGTCGGCGTTGGTGGAGATTGGCGAGATCAGCCGGGCGAAGCACCTGTGTGAGCGGCTGCTGTCGTTCGCCAGCTCGCTGCATCTCTACGCCGAGGAGATCGAGCCGCGGACCGGACGCCACCTGGGCAACTTCCCGCAGGCGTTCACCCACCTGGCGTTGATCAACGCCGTGGTGCACGTGATTCGCGCCGAGGAGGAAGCCGACAGCACCGGGGTATTCCAGCCCGCGAACGCTCCGATGTGAGCTGAGTCAGGCGACGAGCGGCCTGCCGAGGGGCAGCGCGCGTCCCCCGGTCTCCTCCCACAGCGCGGCGACGTAGTAGTAGCCCACCAGCGCGACGAAGGCGAAGACGAACCAGCCGCCCGCGTGGGTGGCCGCGGTGCTGCCGGTGAGGTTGCCGATCAGCAGAAGCACCAACGCGACGTCGACGATGCCCAGTAGCAGCGGATACGTCCACGGCAGGCGGAGCACCAGCACGGTGAGCAGGCCGATGGTCAACAGCCAGCTGCCGAGCCACAGCGCCGTCGTCGGTCCCGCGCCCGCGGCGGTGATGCCGAACCAGTCATGGGTGAGCCCGAGCGACAGCACGGCATAGCTGGCGTAGAAGCCGAAGAACACTCCGTAGACGGTGGCGTTGACGTTCTGGCTCAGCGCGGCCGCCCAGATGGTCGCCAGAAGCAGTCCAATCGATGTGGCCGACAACAGGATTGGGACGGCCGCCGCGGCGACGTCGACGATGCCGGTGTTGGTGAACCCCAGCCCGAATCCTCCGGCGATCACCAACGGCAGCGCCAGGAGTCCTGGGTTGCCCTCCCGCGCGGGTGCGGGCGCCGGGCTGTCGACCGGGGGCGCTGTCGGCTCCCTGATGGCAAGGTCGGTCATGGGTCCCTCATCTCAGAAATGGCGTGGCGCAACGTTTGTCGAACCCGCAACGTCTCTGAAACATAGGGCGCACCCACCGCTGCACCGACGGTTGCGATCAGTGGGAAGTAATCAGGCGGCGTTGTGCCAGGCGAGTTCGTCGGCGAAGGCGACTTCGACGATGCTGCGGCGACTGCCGGGCCGCCCGGGTAGCGGTGGCGCGGTGGACTGATGGCGGGCGCCGGTGGGGGTGACGATCTCGCAGGTGTGGGTGCCGTCGCGCTCGCGGTGATTGCTCACCCGCCAGCCCGGCGCCTGTTTGTCGTAGTTGCACCCCGCGCAGGTGCCCCGCCCGTTGACGGCGGTGGTGGGTCCGCCGGTTGCGTGGTCGACGGCGTGGTCGGTGTGGCGGATCGGGGCGTCGCAGTACGGGGTGCGGCAGGTGTCGTCGCGGACGGTGATGAACCGGGTCAGACCCTTGGGGAAAGCTCGGGCCCGCGATTCCATTGCGATGAGGGCACCGGAGTCGGGGTGGCGGTAGAGCCGGCGCAGAGTCGCCCGTGACCGGGCGTCATGTGCGGCGCGGTTGACCAACCGGCGTGCCACCGCGGCGGGGATCGGTCCGTAGCCGGGCACCCGGGCCGCGGCCTGGTCGCCGCCGAGCAGGGTGTCGTCGGTGATGACCAGCTCCACGGCGACGGGTACCGGGACCTCGGCGGGTCGGCCGGTGATGCGTTCGACGAAGGTGTCGGCCATGACCTGACCGCGACTGCGGCCGTCGCCGCAGGTGTCGGCTTCTCGGCGCAGGGCGGCGTAGACCGACACACCCTGGGGCATGGGCAGCAGCGCGGTCACGTAGGTCATGTTGTCCGGGGCGGGGCGGACCCACACCGAGCGTTCGGATTCGGCGCGGGCGGCGCGGTCGACGACGGCGTGCGGGTCCAGTTCGTAGGCGATGGCCTTGGCGTCGGCCTCGATCCGTTTGTCGCCCTTGCCCTCCAGGCTGGCCGGGTCGGCGCACATCCGTGCATCCAGGATGCGGCGGTCGGCGACGTCGAGGCAGGCCGATTCCCGCACGATCAACGTGGCCCGCCACTCGGAAAGCAGCCCGGCCTTGAGTGCGGCCAGGGTGTGGGGCATTTCGTTCGCCAGGGCTCTGGCGAACCCGAGGTGCCGGCCACCGCGATTCGGGGAGTCACGCCGCGCCAACGCGATCTCACTGCCCAACCCCTTGCCTCTCTTGGCGGTGGGTACGCCGGCGGCGGCTTCGCGGGCCCGGCGGGCGGTGTCGAGTTGAGCGGTCAGGACGGCTTGCTCGGCGGCTGCGGTGGATTTGGTGCGTTCGAGCACGGCGATGCGGTCGATCAGTGCCGCCTCATCCATCGCGTCGAACATGTGTTCGAATATACCCCGACCCACCGACACGGGCATGATTGACTGATGACCTCCGAACCCCATCGCACCGACACCACCGACGGACTGGCCGCCCTCACTCCCGAACTCGAGCGGGTGGCCGAATTGCTGGGGGTGAAGTCCGTTCTGGTGATGCGCTCCGAACCCGACTCGATGGTGGTCGCGGCCACCGCCGGAGAGGCCACGAAGCACTACACGGTCGGTGCGGCAGGCAAGAAGGCAGGCGCCGACGACAGCCGGGTGCCGCTGTATTGCGAGCGCATCGTCGACACGAATGACGATCTCTTCGTGCGTGATTCACGAACCGACGAGACCTTCGCGGGCAACGAGGACGAGAAGGAGTTCGGCCTGTACAACTATCTGGGCCTGGCCGTCCACGATCCGGCGGGCAACGTCGTCGGCACGGTCTGCGTGCTGGACGACAACGCCCGCGACTACTCCGCGGAACAGCGTCAGGAGCTCGAACAGTTGCGCGGCGCGGTGGAGACCGTCGTCAGCCGCGACGACACCGCACTCGGTTAGCCGCTACACCCGTGCGGGCAGCGTCAGCGGCTCGGCGACCTTGTCCGCCAACGAGTTGTCGGTGAACGCACCGCGATACTTCGCCGCCGGGTGGGTACCGGGCACGCGGTCGGAGCCGCCGCCGGACAGCTTGTGCCGCAACGTTCCCGACTTGTCGTCGCCGAGCAGTCCGCGCCTGCGCAGTTCGGGAAACAGCAGTTCCGCGATGTCGGAAAAGGTGCCTGGGCGGACGGCATGGAACACGTTGACGCCATCGATGCCGGCGTCGCGCCACTCCTCCAGCTTGTCGGCTATCTCGGTGGGCGAGCCGACGATGCGACTGCTGCGTTCGAAGGCGCGGCCCAGATCGTTGATCGTGGGCTCGGCATCTCCCGCGGCCTCGCTCGCCCACCGGATCCAGCCCTGGATACCCCGGAACTCGCCGAGGTCCGACAGCGGAGTGTCCAGCGGCAGTGCCCCCGCGTCGATGCCCGCGTCGCCGAGGATGTGGCACAGCACGCCCTCGACGCTGGACAACGCCTCGATCTGCGCCTCCTTCTCCCTGGCTTCTTCGGACGTCCGTCCGACGACCAGCGACAGACCCTGAAAGAACTTGACGTCGTACGGATCTCGGCCGTAACCGGCCGCCAGTTCGCGCGTCTCGTCGATCAACCCACGGGCCGACTCGGGATCCGGGCTGGAGATGAACACCCCCTCGGCGTTGCGCGCCGAGAAGCGCTGCCCCACCGGTGACGCGCCAGCTTGAAACAGCACCGGAACGCGCTGCGGCGACGGCGTCACGAAGTGCGGTCCCTCGACCGAGAAGTGCTCACCAACGTGGTTGATCTTGTGGATTTTCGTCGCGTCGGCGTGCACGCCCGCCTGCTTGTCGGCACGCAGCGCGTCCTCGTCCCACGACCCCTCCCACAGCTTGTAGAGGACATCGACGTACTCCTCGGCGATCTCGTACCGGAGGTCGTGCTCAATGAGCTTGTCGTGACCGTAGTTTCGATAGGTGTTGTCGGAGAAGCTCGTCACGATGTTCCAGCCCACGCGTCCGCGGGTGTAGTGATCCAGGGTGGAGATGCGCCGGGCGAAGTCGAACGGCAGGCTCTGCGCGATCGAACTCGTGTAGACCAGGCCCAGATTCCTTGTCGCCGTCGCGAGTGCCGAGATCAGCACCGACGGGTCGTTGGTGGGAATCTGCATCCCCTCCCGCGCCACCAGCTCGTAGGACCCGTTCCACGGCGAGCGCAGGCCGCTGACGTCGGCGAAGAACATCATGTCGTAGCCTGCGCCGTCGAGGTACCGCGCCAGGTCGACCCAGTGCTCCAACGAGTTGATCTCGTGATTGGCTGCCGCCGGATCGCGCCACAGCCCATGGATCACGTGCGACGGCGTGTTCATGACGAACGCCGAGAAGTAGAGCGGACGATCCTTGGCGGGTTTGGGCACGGTACCTCGAATTTCCTGCGAGTCTTGTGGTTACGGTCCGACACCCGGAGTGAAGAAGATTCCGCCGACGACGACGATCGCGATACCCGCCACGAGGCCGAGCCACGGCCAGTACGTGCGAATCCAGGTATCCAGTTGACGGATGTGTTGCGGTTCGGTCATGGTTGCGCGCTCCCTGGGAAGTCGCCTCAAGGCTAACCGCGCGGCACCGCTGGAGCCGGCCGTTCCGCCGTTACCCTCCGCCAAAGGCGCTGGTAGACAAGGCCGGCGAGGGTTCGAATCATCCTGGCCGGAAGCATCGTGCCGCTCCCGTCGTCGACTCCAAATCGTCGCGAGCGCAACGCTGTCGCACGGGAGCCACGTGCAGTTGACTCGATGCCACCCAACGTCAGAGGAGTTCCATGAGCGAGCACACCTACCGCATCGTCGAGATCGTCGGCACCTCGCCGGACGGCATCGACGCGGCGATCCGCAACGGCGTGGCCCGCGCCGGGCAGACGCTGCGCGGCGTGGACTGGTTCGAGGTCCAGTCGGTCCGAGGTGAGCTCGAGGACGGCGCGGTCGCGCACTTCCAGGTGACGCTCAAGGTCGGTTTCCGGCTGGAGGAACTCGCCACGGAATGACCGTCCACGTAAGAGTGTTGCTCGATGAGACCGTGCCGTCCGGCCCGGATGGAGGTGCGCGCCCGTGATCGGTCTGCCCGCATCGTGAAATTCCTTCTGCTGACCCTCATCACCCACGTACCCGACCCGGTGACGGGCGAGAACAAGAGCCCGTTCGCCCGGCTGCGCGAGGTCGTCGAGACCGCCGTACTGGCAGAAGAACTCGGCTTCGACGGCTTCGCCGTCGGTGAGCGACACGAGGATCCGTTCATCTCGTCCTCACCACCGGTGGTACTGAGCAACATCGCTGCCCGGACGTCTCACATCAGCCTGTTCACCGGCGTGACGACGCTCAGCCTGCTCGATCCGGTACGCGCCTTCGAGGACTACTCGACGCTGGACAATCTGTCGGGCGGGCGCCTCGAGTTGATCATCGGCAAGGGCAACGGTGCCGCGCAGGCCGAACTGTTCCACGTCACCACCGACGACCAGTGGGATCGCAATCGCGAAGGCTACGAACTGTTTCGACTGCTGTGGGAGAGCGACAGCGTGACGTGGTCGGGCCGGTTCCGGCCGCCACTCAACGGCGCGAAGGCTCTCCCCCGCCCCCTACAGAACACCATTCGCATCTGGCATGGAAGTGCGACCAGCACCGAGTCCGTGGACCTCGCCGCGCGCCACGGTGACCCGGTGTTCTCCGCCAACGTGACCCATCCGGTCGAGCCCTACGCCGAGTTGATCCGACACTATCGGGAGCGCTGGGAGTTCTACGGCCGTCGACCCGCGGACGCGTTGGTCGGCGCGGGCACCGCCGGTTTTTACGTCGCTGCGACGTCGCAGGAGGCCATCGCCACCTACCGACCCGTGTTCGACGCTCGTCTGGCGGCCCAGCGTCGGGCGGGGATGCCCGTGGTGTTCGGGTCGATCGAGGACCTCGTCGCGCACAGTTCGGCGCTGATCGGCAGCCCCGAGCAGGTGATCGACAAGGTGGGCCGCTACCACCGGCAGCTTGGTCACGAGGTCATGCACCTGAGTGCCGACGCGGGCGGGGTGACGGCTGACCAGCAGCGTCGCAGCTTCGAACGGTTCCAGTCCGACGTCGCGCCGGTTCTTCGGAATCTGTTCCCCAGCCGTCCATTGATGGCACAGAGCACGACCGATGACGATCAACGAAGAGGACGGGCATCATGACCACTGACCTAAACAGCGACACCGACGCAGCGACGTTCGAGACGAGGTGGAACGTCTGGCACGACGAACGCGAAAGCTACTACCGCGACCCGCTCGGTTGGGTGAGCATCACCGGGTTGTATTGGCTCGACGAAGAATTCGAGAGCGTCGCCGACCTTCCCGGACGATGGCGGGCTGACGCCGACGCGGTGTTCGTCGAGGGCATCGACGGGGTCGAACGACTCGAGCCGGTCGAGGGCGCACCTGGAATCCTCGTCGAGGACGGCGAGCGACGCATCGAGGTCATTCGCCGCACGGGTTCGGTCGCGCTGCGGGTCCACGATCCGAAGGCCCCGCAACTTCAGGCCTATCGCGGCATTCCGAGCTACGCCCCGAGCGAAAGTTGGGTCGTCACCGGCACGTTCACTCGCTACGAGAAGGCCACGACGGTGACGACGGGGGCCGTCGTGCAGGGACTCGAACATCACCACGACGCCGTCGGGGTCGTCGACTTCACCCTTGCCGGCGCATGGCGACGCCTCGTCGTCTTCGGCCGTCCGACGGGTGGATTGCACATCTTGTTCACCGACGCGACCAGTGGGGTCACCACTTACCCGGGAGCCCGGTCACTGTCGGTCGAAGAACCCGACGCCGACGGCTCGGTGACACTGGACTTCAACAAGGCGGCCAACCTGCCGTGCGCGTTCACCGACTACGCGACGTGCCCGGTGGCGCCTGCGGGAAACAAACTCTCGGTCGCCGTCGAAGCAGGCGAGAAGCTCCCCAACGGAACACGACTCTCACGGAACGGATCCTTCTAACACCATGAGCGTGGTAATCGTCGGAAATCCCAAGCCCCGGTCCCGAACTCGGGCTGCCGCGGAGTTGGTAGCCACGAAGCTGACCGGTGCCCCGCCGACACACGTGATCGACGTCGTCGACCTCGGCGCCGGCCTTTTGGGCTGGGGTGATCCAAAGGTGGCCGAGGCCAAGGAGATCGTGACGTCCGCCGATCTGTTGGTGGTGGCATCTCCCACCTACAAGGCCACCTACACCGGCCTGCTGAAGTTGTTCCTCGACCAGTTCGGGGCGGGCGAGCTGGGTCAGATTCCCACGTTCCCACTCATGCTCGGCGGTTCGCTCGCCCACGCCTTGGCGCCGGAACTGACACTGCGCCCGGTGCTCGTCGAGATCGGCGCGAGCGTGCCCGTACGCTCGCTCTACCTACTGGATTCGGACTACGAGACGTCAGCGGAACTCGACGCCTGGCTCGAGATCGCGCGCCGGTACGTCCCCGGGTATCACCAAGTCTGACCGGTCGAGGGTCAGATCATGTACTCGAGTTGGGGCTGCACGTCACCACGCTCGTCATGCGCGGCGCCAAGCACCGTTTCGGCTACCCGCCTTGCCTGCGAACGCAATTCGGGCACGGCGATGGTTTCCCAGTACGTCCCACGAAGCATCGGACCCACGGCGAGCAACCACCGCGACCGCTCCCCCGCGCCGTCCACCACCGTGTGGTCGGCGTCGACCCGCACCCCCATGTCGGTGGCGTCGGGCGTGACGACACCGCGTCGGAGCAGGTTCTGCAGCAGTACCGATCGCGTCGCGGTGAATCTCGTCGACGGACCGGTGGCGTTGATCACCAGATCACCGGACAACGTCGTGCCGTCGTCCATCTGGACGTCGACCTGGTCCGATGCCGCGCTGACCTTGGCAATGCTCGCGGCGTGAACCCGGAGTTGCCCGGTGAGTTGCGAGCCCGTGACTTGGGCGTGGATGACCGGTGCGATGCGGTGCCGGAACACGTTCCAGCGGGCGGCATGTTCCTTCGCGAAGGTCAGCCGCTCGTCGGTGGTGAAGCCACTCCAGATCCGTTGGGTGTGCGGGCGCAACTTGTCGACGATGATCGCGGGGTTGGCGTTTCGTTCGTGCAACGCCGCGCAGTGCTCGGTGACGAGCGAATGCAGTTCGCGTAGCCCCAGTTCGGCGAGATCGATTCCCGCGGGCGGAAACTCGGGGTACTCGATACCCCGGAAGTGGGCGTGCGGGAACCATCCATGGCGTGACACCGCATGAATGCGACCCATCCAGCCCAGCTTCCGGAGGGTGACGATGGCGTCGACCGCCGACAGACCGGTGCCGAGGATCACGATGCTGCCGTCCATCGGGGGCAGGCGCATCTCCCACGCCGTCCAGGGATTGCCGACCCAGGCGGGGTGCGCCTCGAGTTCCTCGCTGCCGGGCAGAGGGGCGGGCGGCTCGTTACCGGTGGCCAGCACCACGCGGTCGGCCTCGATGAGGGATCCGTCGGCCAGGTGGACCCGGCACCCCGATCCGGCGGGTTCGACGTCAACCGCCACTCCGGCGACGAATTCCGAAGTGGCGAAGGTCAACTCGCCGGGGCTCTGCAGATGATGCTGCACGATGGACCGTAGATAGTCGCCGTATACCTGGCGCGGGATGAAGCGTTCGCGAAGTTCGACTTCCGCGGTCTGCTCGAATTCGGCACGGGTCTGCAGCCACTGCAGGAAGTGGTCTGGCTCGTCGGGGAAGGCGGACATGTTGCGCGCGGCCACGTTGAGCAGGTACTCGGGTCGGCGGACACCATAGGCGACGCCTCGCCCTACCGATCCTCGGTCGTCGACGACGGTGACGTGCAGGGGACGTTGGCTGAGCCTGGTGAGGTTCACCGCGCACATCGCGCCGCTGAAACCTCCGCCTACGACGACGACGCGTTCTGCCCTCACGGAGTCGCCAGGTCAGGTGTCACGTGTTGACACCCCAGCCGAGCACCCGCGACGTCAGCAGCACCAGACCGAGGGAAACGGTTGCCACCACCAACAATCCGATGATGGCGACGACCAAGGGCCGCCAGCCGGTCCGCGCGAGCTCGCGGAAGTTGGTGTTCAGTCCGACGCCGGCGAAGGTCAGCAGGAACGCCCACTTCGACACGTTCGCCAGATTGGTGCTCTGCCCCTTGGTCAGCCACCCCGCCGTCGCCACCGCAGACACGGCGAGGAAGCCGAGGACGAACTTGGGGAACTTCTGCCACACGAACACCGCCTTGGCCCTGACCCCCGGGGCGATGGCGTCGGCCTCGCCGCGGGCGGCCCAGTACAGTGCGAAACCCAGCACGACGAATCCGATGAGGGCGTTCCGGGTCGACTTGACCAGGACGGCGATCTTGCCTGCCTCTTCGGAGAAGAGGTAGCCCGTCGCAGTCGTCTCGGCGGTGTTGTCGACGGCAAGCCCCGCCCAGAGCCCGAATTCGTGGTCGCTGAGGCCGATCAGGTGCCCGAGCGGCGGGAGGGTGAACAGCGCCACTGCGCCGAGCGCCAGGATCGCGGCGATCGCGTAGGTGGCTTCGGAGTTGCGCGCCCGGATCGCGCCCTTGGACGCGATGATTGCCGACACGCCGCAGATCGACGTGCCGATTGCGAGGAGCGACCCGAGCTTGCCCGACAGCCCGAACAGGCGGGCCGCGGCGATGATGATTGCACCGGCCACGGCCATGTCGACCAGGATCTGCAGCAGGCTGGTGCTTCCGAGTTTGAGTACGTCGCCGAGAACGAATCGTGAACCGAGAGCGACGATTCCGATCTTCAACCAGAACTCGTACGTTCCGACGCCGGGACGAAAGATGCGGTGCACCCCGACGGTGTTGGTGATCACCAGACCGATCAGGATGGCCCAGAGCACGTATTCGATGTCCGGGACGGTCCAGCCCTCGTGCTTCGCGAGCGCGTTCCACCCGATCTGGGCGTACTTGCCGAGCACGCCGATCACGACCAGCAGCAGCACGCCGGGGACGTATGCGAGCGGATTCGCAGGCGGTGCCGCCTCGTCGACTTGGTCCTCATCGGAGGTGACTGACGTGGAGCTCATCGGGTCACCACGGAATTCTGGGAAGCAGGTTGGTGACGGCGAGGACGGTGATCGCGCCTGCGACGATCGTCGCCCACCAGTCGGTGCCGACACGGGCATACCACGACGCCCGGTCCTGCGGTTGGGGACTCGGTTGGCTCACGACACTCTCCTCGACGACGGTCGACCGCGATGGTCGCGTAGTCGTGACCGGACGACAAGGGATCGAATCGCGATGATCCCGACTGGCGACCTAGAGCCGAGCCGCGTTCGCAATCATGGCGCTGACCATCGAGACCGCCTCGTCGTTGATGCCGAACGCACAGGCGATGGTCTCGACCGACAGGTTCGCCACCGCCGACATGGCGTGCTGGCACTCCCACCCGTCGGAGTCCTCCTGGGATATCCGCTGTGTCACGACGTCGCCGTGGACGCGCACGTCGTCGATCAGCCAGATCGAGCTCGTCGTGTCGTCGTCGACGGCCACCGAGAAGCCGCCGCAGCCACGCCAGGACGACGTCGACTTCTCGACGAAGTCGACGGCCAGCTGCTCGGTCGGATAGAGGACGGCGGTCTGCTCGGCCCAGTGGGCGTTGCCGTCCTGCGGCTCCCGTGCGACCTGATCACGCACCGCCGTCCACTTGCTGGACCGATAGACCAGCTCCTCGGCACCAAAGATCGAGCCGAGGCAGTCGGGGTCCGACACGGCGTCGGAGTTGTCGGACATCCGCTCACCGGAGAGCAGGACTTCCATCTGCGTCGCGCCGGCGATCCCGTTGAGCTGGGCGATGCTCAGCATGACGTCGTCGAGTTGGGATTCACGCAGCGGTTGGACGTTTGCCGGATTGGCGCCGACGTCACGCACGGCGACACCCTCGACGGTGCTCGCGCAGCCCAAGGTGGTCGCGGCGGTGGCGACCAGCGCTGCGCACAGCCGAGCACATTGGGTCACGGACTCATTCTGACTTGCCGAGCATCGTTTGGGCGATACGCACTGCCCACGCCCGTGGATCCGGCTGGCGTTCACCGGCCGGCGTGACGGCCAGCGAGACCTCGACCACGGTTCCGCCGCGTACGCCGAGCGCACGCTCGTAGAGCGACTCGGCACCCCCAGGACGCTGCCTGGTGCGAACCGTCGCGGAGACCACCATGTCCTCGACGGTGACGTCCGTGGCGGCCGCGTCGATCACCGCGTCGCCCACGTGCTTGACCACGGTGGTGCCCGAACACTGCTGCCACTGCCTGGCGAACGATTCGAACGCCTCACGGGCGGCCGCCGGTGAGGCGAGCCGTACCACTGCCGCGTCGGCTCCCGAGGCGTAGACGCGCTCGTCCCAGTTGAAGTAGCTCTGCCGGGCCGCCTCGACCACCGGCAGTGGCTCGTACACGATGCGAGGTGCAGTGTCGGTGACGGCGGCGCAGCTGATCGGCGAGGCCTCCGCATCGCTGCGGTAGCCGTCGGGCAGGATCTCCACCCCACCGATGAAGGGCTGAAAACCGAAGGTACTCAACGGACTACCGACGTCGGAGCCGATCTCATCCTCGGTGGGCAGCACCTTCACCGCCGACGCCGCGGGCGTGGCGACACCCGGCACCGTCTGCGCGCAGCCGGCTAGCAGCAGGACGACGAACACGACACCCGTCGACCGGCGCACAGGGCTATTTCTTGGGTTTGTCGCTGGCGGCATCCGACGACAGCGCAGCGACGAAGGCCTCCTGCGGCACCTCGACCCGGCCGATCGTCTTCATCCGCTTCTTGCCTTCCTTCTGCTTCTCGAGCAGTTTGCGCTTACGGCTGATGTCACCGCCGTAGCACTTGCTCAACACGTCCTTGCGGATGGCTCGAATGTTCTCGCGCGCAATGATTCTCGCGCCGATGGCAGCCTGGATGGGCACCTCGAACTGCTGACGAGGAATGAGTTCCTTCAGCTTCGTGGTCATCTTGTTGCCGTAGGCCGAGGCCCCGTCCCTGTGCACGATGGCACTGAACGCGTCGACTGCCTCACCCTGAAGCAGGATGTCGACCTTGACGAGGTCGGCTTCCTGCTCGCCGGCCTCCTCGTAGTCGAGGCTGGCATAGCCGCGGGTACGCGACTTCAACGAGTCGAAGAAGTCGAAGATGATCTCGCCCAACGGCATCGTGTAGCGCAGCTCGACGCGCTCCGGCGACAGGTAGTCCATGCCGCCGAGTTCGCCGCGCCGCGCCTGGCACAGCTCCATGATGGTGCCGATGAATTCGCTCGGCGCGATGACGGTGGTCTTGACGATCGGTTCGAAGACCGAGCGGACCTTGCCCTCTTGCCAGTCCGACGGGTTCGTGACGATCAGCTCGGTCCCGTCGTCCTTCACCACTCGGTACACCACGTTCGGCGCAGTCGAGATCAGGTCGAGGTCGAACTCCCGCTCGAGGCGCTCACGGGTGATCTCCATGTGCAGCAGGCCCAGGAATCCGCAGCGGAAGCCGAAGCCGAGCGCGACGGACGTCTCGGGCTCCCACACCAACGCGGCGTCGTTGAGCTGAAGACGCTCGAGGGCGTCGCGCAGGTTCGGATAGTCCGAACCGTCCACCGGATACAGACCCGAGTAGACCATCGGGCGGGGTTCCCGGTAGCCGGTCAGCGCTTCGGTGGCACCGTTGCGGAAGGACGTCACCGTGTCGCCGACCTTCGACTGCCGGACGTCCTTGACGCCGGTGATCAGGTAGCCGACCTCCCCGACGCCGAGACCGTCGCTGGGCTTGGGATCGGGTGAGACGATTCCGACTTCCAGCAGCTCGTGGGTGGTGCCGGTTGACATCATCTTGATCTTTTCGCGCGGCCTCAGCGAGCCGTCGACCACGCGCACGTAGGTGACGACCCCGCGGTAGATGTCGTAGACCGAGTCGAAGATCATCGCCCTGGCAGGAGCATCGGCGTCACCGACCGGCGCAGGGACCAGTCGCACCACGGCGTCGAGCAGCTCGCGGACGCCGACGCCGGTCTTGCCGGAGACCCGCAGGACGTCCTCGGGTTCGCACCCGATGATGTGCGCGATCTCTCCGGCATAGCGATCCGGGTCGGCGGCAGGCAGGTCGATCTTGTTCAGCACCGGGATGATCGTCAGGCCCCGGTCGAGCGCGAGGTACAGGTTCGCCAGCGTCTGCGCCTCGATGCCCTGGGCGGCGTCGACGAGCAACACCGCGCCCTCGCAGGCCTCGAGCGCACGCGACACCTCGTAGGTGAAGTCGACGTGACCTGGGGTGTCGATCAGGTGAAGGACGAATTCGTCGTCGCCGACCTTCCACGGCAGCCGCACGTTCTGCGCCTTGATGGTGATGCCGCGCTCGCGCTCGATGTCCATCCGGTCGAGGTACTGGGCGCGCATGTCACGGTCGGCGACGACCCCGGTGATGCCGAGCATCCGGTCGGCCAGCGTCGACTTCCCGTGGTCGATGTGCGCGATGATGCAGAAGTTCCGAATCTGCGCCGGCGCAGTAAACGTCTTGTCGGCGAAGCTGCTGATGGGAATCTCCTGGTGAGGGTACGTGGCAGCGGCGCTGCGCTCGTCCAGGATATCGAGCCGGGACCTCATCGACACAATCGCGCCCGGGCAGGCTCACCTATGCTCGACCCCATGGCTCCTCAGTTGAGTCCGTGGCAGCGGATTGTGAAGACCACCGAAAGACTGGTGTTCGACGAGGCCCCGAGGATCATCCGCCAGTTGCAGAACCCCGAGACGGTGCCGCGCACCCTCGGCCAGGGCATCCGGTTGGGCATCGACGTCGGTCTCAGCGTCATCGCCGCCACGCAGCAGCAGCCACCTCAGCAGGCGATCACCGCGGGCCGACCGGTCACCAAGAACAGCGCCCCCACCGCCCGTCGGGCGCGCAAGATTTCCTACGCCCCCGACCTCGACGGCCAGGCCGACCCAGGCGAGATCGTCTGGACGTGGGTCGCCTTCGAAGAGGATCCGTCCCGGGGCAAGGACCGGCCCGTGCTGGTGGTGGGACGCGACAGCACGACCTTGCTCGGGCTGATGCTGTCCAGCCAGGAGCGTCACGGCGCGGATCGGTCCTGGGTCGCAATCGGCAGCGGCAGTTGGGATTACGAGGGCCGCGTCAGCTGGGTCAGGCTGGACCGCGTGCTCGACGTGCCGGAGGAGAGCATCCGCCGCGAGGGCGCGATCCTCGAGCGCGAAACCTTCGAGATCGTCGCAACGCGGTTGCGGACCGATTACTCCTGGCACTAGTCAGCGCGCAGCACGCCACATCGGGATCAGCGTCGGCCCGCCCGGCGGGGTTATCTCGCCGGTGATTTCGAACCCGAAGCGTTGGTAGTAGGGCACGTTGTCGGGCTTGCTCGATTCGAGGTACGCGGGCGCGTGCTCGGCGTCGCAACGGTCCAACCGCGAATTCATCAGCGCCTGCCCGTACCCCTTGCCGCGGACGTCGGGATCACTACCGATGAACGCCAGATACCAATGGGGCTCCTCGGGGTGAGCCTTCTTCATCATCTCCTCGATGACGAGGCCCCGCCGAAGCGACCGGCCGAACGCCCAGATCAACCCCGGCATGGCCCGCATTTCCTGCGTCCGCGTCGCCCGCCACGCACCGGGTGGAGCCCACACCGCAGCCCCGCCGATCCCGCCGGCGCCGTCGCGCGCGACCTCGACCCCGCCGTTGGCGAGGTGGTGATGACGGACCATCGAGGCGAACAGCGTGGACAGCTTGCGCCTGCGAGCCTCGGCGTCGGGCAGCATCCAACACATCACTGGGTCGTCGAAGAACGCCCTGCCCAGGGTTCTCGACAGGTCTCCGACGTCGGCGCGGGTCGCGGGTCGCGCGTGCACGGCGTCCATGCTCTCACCCCTGCGTGATGTAGGCCGCCAACTGTTCGCGCTCGGCCTGCAACTCCTCCATCCGGGTCTTGACGACGTCGCCGATACTCACGATGCCCGCCAACCGACCGTCCTCGATGACGGGAACGTGGCGTACCCGGTGGGTCGTCATCACCCCGCTGAGCGCGTCGAGCGAGTCGTCGGGCGAACACGTGACCAACTCGCTGGTCATGATGTCGGCGACCCGCCGCCCGAGGGCATCCGCACCGTGGTCGTGCAGCATGCGCACGACGTCGCGCTCGGACACGATGCCGACCAGCCCGTCTGGGCCGACGACCACCATGGCTCCGACGTTGCGTCCCACTAGGCCGCTGATCAACTCACTGACCAGGGTGTCCGGTGCGATGGACAGCACGCCGGCACCCTTGTTCCTCAACACGTCTGCGATACGCATGCCGCCCCCTTGGTGACGTGGATCACACCAGGCTAGATCCGATCACCGACGGAACACAACGCCTACGACACCGGTTGCTATGCCACATGACCGAAACAGTGACTCTTGGAGACGACCTGACCGTCAGCGCCATCGGCTTCGGCGCGATGGCGCTGACCCCGGTGTACGGCGAGGTCGACGACGCCGAATCGCTGGCGACCCTCAACCGCGCCCTCGACCTGGGCGTGACGTTCCTCGACACTGCGAACGTGTACGGCGGTGGTGCCAACGAGCGCCTCATCGCCGAATTGCTCGCCACCCGGCGCGACGAGGTCACCCTGGCCACCAAGTTCGGCATCGCGGGCAACCCGACCGATCCCGATGCGGGCGCCCCGACGTTCCGCGGTGACGCGGCCTACGTTCGCCAGTGCATCGACGAAAGCCTTGCTCGGCTCCGCACCGACGTCGTCGACCTCTACTACATGCATCGGCGGGACCTGACCGTCCCGATCGAGGAGACCGTCGGCGCGATGGCCGAATTGGTCACCGCGGGCAAGGTTCGCCATCTGGGGCTGTCCGAGGTGACGGCGGACGAGCTGCGGGCCGCCGTCGCGGTGCACCCCATTGCCGCGGTCCAGAGCGAATGGTCCATCTGGAGCCGGGACGTCGAACGCCAGGTGGTTCCGGCCGCCGCCGAGCTCGGCGTCGGGTTCGTTCCGTACTCGCCGCTGGGCCAGGGCTTCCTCACCGGCACGGTCACATCGGCAGCCGATCTGGGCGGGTCGGACTTTCGGCACCACCTCCCCCGGTTCTCCGCCGAGGCTCTCGACGCCAACCTCGCTGTGGTCGAGGTGGTCCGCGCCGTCGCCGACGAACGCGAAGCCACCCCGGCCCAGATCGCGTTGGCATGGCTGCGCTACCGGGCCGACGAGCTCGGCGTGGCCTCGGTTCCGATCCCCGGCACTCGCAGGGCGGCCCGCGTCGAGGAGAACTTCGACTCACTCGACGTGGCCCTCAGCGACGGTCAACTCGCGCGGCTGGACTCCGCGGCGGCCGCGGTGTCGGGCGATCGATTCGCCGACCTGACATTCGTGTCGGCCGGCCGCGAGTGACCCGTCAGTCCTCGAGCGGCCGCATCCTGCGGAGAGCAACGGCGAGGTCGTCGAACGCCCCGGCTTGGACCCGGATTCGGTCGATGTCGCTGGGCCGCTTGAGAAGTCCGCGAACGGCGAGGGTGGCAACCTGCTCGCCGACGCGCACCGCGTCGGCGGTGCGGTCGCCCGGATCGGCGTGCAACCGGGTGCGCTTCTGGGCACCCTCGTCGAAGTTCAACAACAGCTCCGCGGTCTGAACCCTGTCGCAGTCGACGAACCTTCCCTCGCCGATGCCCGCCCCAATCAGGTCGACGACCCACTGGGTGAGCCGCTCGTAGTCCGTCCAGAATTGATGAAAGTCGGCGCGCTGCCGGTGGGCGATTCGTTGAATCTCGTTGAAGTCGATGGGTGACATCGCTAGCTGCATGGTGTCGAAGCGCAGCAGCCGGTAGAGCTTCACCGCCGGTGAGCCGGACCCCGCACCCACCTCGGCGATGAAGTCCAGTGGCGCCCTGTTGACGGCAAGCGTCTCCTGCAGCAGCTGCTCCTTGTTGCGAAACCAGTAGTACAGCGACGACTGCTGCAGACCCGCCGCTCGGGCGACGTCGCTCATCGTCGTCTGCGCATAACCCTTCTCCGAGAACAGCTTCGTGGCGGCGTCCACGATTCCGGCGCGTGGCGCCCTTCGCCGTGGCGTCGACACGCCTAGCTCAGTGGGGCTTGTTCGCGGTGCGCACGTCGAACCATCTCCGTGGCCGCTTCGACCACGTCGCGCCACAACTGGACCCCGAACTCCGCCGAGGCCCGCGACGGGTGCCCGGTGACGCCGTTGGTCGACACGTGCGCGAGCGCATAGCGGAAGACGGTGCCCGCGGTGCGGTCCGGATCGTCGGCCCCGGCCAGCGCGTCGACGTCGACCAGTTCCGGCCGCAGCGCCATGACCAACGACGTCTCGGCGGCGTTCGCGTGCCAGTCCACGGCGTCCGCCGTTGCGTGCGCGGCGATCTCGGGGGTCAGCTCCCACCACTGCATGACGCCGATGCGACCGTCGGGAAACTCCCGACGGAATTCGTCGCACGCGATCCACAGGGGTGCCGCATTGCCCACGTGTCCGTTGACGAACAGCAAGCGCTTCACCCCGGAGGCCACGCACGCCCTGGCGACGCGGAGCGCGGCCGCCGCGGTCTCGGTGCCGCTGGCGGCGACGGTCCCCGCCAACGTCGTGCCGTGAAAGAAGCTGGCGCCGTACGCAATCGGGGGCAGTACGACCGCGAGATCGCCCGCGGCGGCGTCGGCGAGTGCGACGGCGATGATCGTGTCGGTCCCGATCGGCAGATGCGGGCCGTGCTGCTCGGTCGCGCCGACGGGGATCAGCCCGACGCAGTCGGGATCGGCCGCGACTCGACGTGCGAGCTGGGTCGACGTCAACTCCTCCCAGTGGTGACTCACTCGATCACCAGAACCTCAGGTAGCGATCGGTCTCCCAGGACGACACGTGCGCGGTGAAGGAGTCCCACTCCGCCCGCTTCTCGCTCACGTAGGAGTCGAACATCGCGTCGCCGAACACTTTGCGTACCAACGGGTCCGACTCGAGGGCGTCGACCGCCTCGCCGAGCGAGCGCGGCAGCCAGCCGATGCCGCGCTCAGCGAGGTCGCGCTCGGACACGTCGTAGAGGTTGTCCCGGTTGGGATCACCGGGATCGAGCCCCTCCCGGATTCCCTCCAGCCCCGCCGCAAGCAGCAGCGCGGCGCCGAGATACGGATTGCTGGCACTGTCAGCGGCCCGGCACTCGACGCGTCCGCCACCTCTCGGGATGCGCAGCATGTTGGTGCGGTTGTTGTCGCCGTAGCAGGCAAAGATGGGTGCCCAGGTCAGCCCGGACATGCTGCCCTGCTTGACCAGTCGCTTGTAGCTGTTGACCGTGGGCGCGATCACCCCGCAGATCGCTGAGGCGTGGCGCAGCACGCCCGCGGTGAATTGGTAACCGAGAGTGGACAGTCCGCATCCGCGGGGGTCGTCTTCTTCGTCGAAGAGATTGACCCCGGCCGAGTCGGCGAGCGACATGTTGTAGTGAGCGCCGCTGCCCGTCCGGTCGGCGAACGGCTTGGGCATCCACGACGCGAACAGACCGTGTTTGCGGGCGATCTCGCCCACCATCATGCGGAAGAAGACCAGCCGGTCCGCCATCGTGACGGCGTCGGTGTAGGTGAAGTCGGTCTCGAACTGACCGTTGCCGTCCTCGTGGTCGAACGAGTAGACGTCCCAACCGAGTTCGTTCATGGCCGAGACGATCTCGTCGACCACGCCGTAATTGTGCAGCATGGTCCGCAGGTCGTAGCACGGCTTGGCCAGGTCGTCGTCGAGACTGGCCGGTTGCGGGACGCCGGCCCGGTCGTCGGTCAGCAGGAAGAACTCCGTCTCGATCCCCAGGTTGAAGGTGTACCCCAGGGACGCGGCGTCAGCGGTGACCCTCTTGAGGATCTGCCGACTGCACGCCTCGAACGGGGTGTCCCCGACCCAGAGATCCCCAGGGAACCAGGCGATCTCGCGGTTGAACGGAGCGATGATGGCGGCGTCGAGATCAGGATGGGGTGCGACCTCGTCGTCGTTGACGTCCTGCGGCACGCCGTCCAGGGCGGCGCCGGTGAACATCTCCGACCCGCGGGCGGCCTGGTCGAGGTGGTTGAGAGGCACCATCTTCGCCTTCGGCTTGCCGTGCACGTCGACGAAGCTGATGGCCGCGTACTTCACGCCTGCCGCGCCGAGGCGTTCGGCGACTTCGGCGGTCCGTCCAGTGAGCGTGGTGACGATGGTTCCTCCTCGTTCCGGTGATGACGGTATTGACGCTATGGGCCGACTGTTGCCGATCTGTTTCACCGCGGTAAATGAGGTATCGAAGCCCTTTGGCCGCCCGTTCTGACGAACTCGCACGTCAGGCGCGTGATGGCCGGATCAGTCAATGGGTTATCGAAAACCGCCGCGAGCCCCGCCAACCCGGTCCGACCGATAGTGCGGCGCAACCGATCAAGATCGAGTAGGTATGACGTCATGATCGAAGTAACCCTGCTGGGTACGGGCAGCCCGATGATCGACCCCAACCGCGCCGGACCGGCCACGCTGGTGCGGGCCGGCGGGCAGACCTTCCTCGTGGACGCAGGCCGCGGGGTGCTGATGCGGGCGGCGGCCGTCGGCGTCGGCGCCGCGGACGTCACCGCACTGCTGCTGACCCACCTCCACAGCGATCACATCACCGATCTCACCGACGTCATCACGACGCGGTGGATCACCACCTTCACCCGCACTCCCCTACGGGTCATCGGGCCGCCGGGAACCGCCGCGGTCGTCGAGGCGATCCTCGCGGCGCTAGCGCCGGACATCGGCTACCGCATCGGCCACCACGCCGACATCACCGAACCGCCAAGCGTCGAGGTGGAGGAGGTGACCGACGGCGTGGTGTGGGGCCGCGACGGCGTGCGGATCTCGGTGGGACCCACCGACCACCGGCCCGTCGAGCCGACGATCGGCTTTCGCGTCGAATTCGAGGGCGCCTCAGTGGTACTGGCCGGCGACTCGGTGCCGTGCGCGAGCCTGGATGCATTGGCCGCCGGCGCGGATGCCCTGGTGCACACGGTGATTCGCAAGGACCTCATTCAACTGGTGCCCAACCAGCGCCTGCGGGACATCCTCGACTACCACTCCTCGGTGGAGCAGGCGGCGAACACCGCCGCCGGGGCCGGCGTCGGCACGCTGATCCTGACGCACTACGTCCCGCCGTTGGCCCCCGGCCAGGAGGACGCTTGGCGGGCGCTGGCGGCCACCGAGTTCGACGGAACCGTCGAACTCGGCGACGACCTGCACCGCGTGGAGGTAACGGCTAGGCCAGCCGGGTGATCTCGACGATGACGTCGAGGTCGGTCGAGCCCTCGCCCGAGTAAATGCCCTTGAGCGGGGTCACGTCGTGGTAGTCGCGACCGACCCCCACGCTGATGTACTGCTCGCTGATTTCCTTGTCGTTGGTGGGGTCGTAATGCCACCAGCCGCCCGTCCACGCCTGAATCCAGGCGTGACTCTGACCCTCGATGGTGTCGCCCACCTTGGCCTTGGCATTGGGATGTAGGTACCCCGACACGTAGCGCGCGGGAATTCCCATGCTGCGCAACACGATCAGCGTCAGATGCGCGAAGTCCTGGCAGACGCCCTTGCCCTCCCGAAGCGCGTCGAGGCCCGAGGAGTGCACACCCGTGGTTCCCGGCACGTAGGCGAGCTCCGTGTGCACCCACTGAGCCGCCTCGATCACCGCTTGCTGCGGATCGTGATACTTGGCGATGCGCTCACCGACGCGGGTCAGGCGCCTGCTGGCCGGGGTGAACTCCGACGACGTGAGGTACTCGTCGAACTTGTCCCTGACCGCCGCGGAATCCAGGTCCTCCCACGTGAGCTTCTCCTCGGGCACTTCGCCCTTGTCGGTCTCGACCACCGACGAGGCCGTCACCTCGAGCTCGGCGTGTGGGGCGTGCAGGTCGAAAGCCGTCACGGCCGTTCCCCAGTAGTCGACGTAGCGGTAGGACCGCGTGGCAGGCACCGTCTCGATGCGGTTGAGGACGACGTTCTGCCGGGAGTCCGATCTCGGCGTCAGCCGGGCTTCGTTGAACGACGCGGTGACCGGCGACTTGTAGGCATAGCCGGTTGCGTGAACCACTCGCATACGCCACATGTCTCAGACCTCGCCCTCTTCGATGACCAGCGAACCGTTGCGACCCGCGTCGGTCCAGGCGACCCACGGTGCCGAGTAGAAGTACTCCTGCGCCAGCGCCTCACCGACTTCGGCACAGGTCACCTGCAGTGCACCGAGGCGTTCGTCGAGAGACTCCAACAGCACGCCCGAACGCAGGAACTCCAGCTCGCTGCGGGCGCGGCCGAGCAGACGCTGCGCCTCGGCGGTCGCGCCGACGCGGTTGAGCCTGCGGTGGTGCAGTTCGTCGAGGCTGTGTTCGGCGAGCCGCAGCGAGTACATCACCGATCGCGGGAAGAGTCGGTCGAGCATCATGAACTCGACCACCCGGCCTGCGTCGAGTACACCGCGATAGGTCCGTAGGTACGTGTCGTGCGCACCGGCCGACCGCAGCACCGTGACCCACGCCGGCGACGACGCGCTGTCGCCGACACGCGACAGCAGCAGCCGCACGATCATGTCGACGCGCTCGATGGCCCGCCCCAGCACCATGAACCGGTAGCCGTCGTCACGGGACAGCGTCGAGTCGGCCAGCCCGGCGAACTGCGCCGCGCGACCCTCGATGTAGGACAGGAATTCGTGCGGGCCGAGACGCCTGGCGGCGCGCTCCCGCTCCGGCAGCGCGTTGTAGGTCGTGTTGAGGCACTCCCAGATCTCGGTCGAGGTGACTTCCCGTGCGCCGCGGGCATTTTCGCGGGCCGCCGAGATCGAGTCGACGATCGAGCAACCACCTTCGGTGTCACGGCTGAATGCGACGAGGTCGGTCAGCGACCACAGGTCGAGTTCGGTCTTCGGCGGTTTGATGCCGAGCACCTTCAACAGCGTGCGGGACGCCTGATCGGGGTCGACGCTGGAGTCTTCGAGGAGTTGGTGGACGGTGACGTCGAGGATGCGCGCCGTGTCGTCGGCCCGCTCGACGTAACGGCCGATCCAGTACAGCGATTCCGCGTTGCGTGCGAGCATCAGTTCACCGCCTGCTGCTGTTGTTGCTGCTGCTGTTGTTCCTGCTGACCCTCGAGGGGGCCGAGCGCCTGGGATTGCGTCTGCGTCTGCGCGGGCCCGTCGCCGTTGCGTTCCTTGACCGGCTTCGACTTGGGGAGCGCGCGAACGACTTCCGCTGCGGCAAGCTCGCGATCGGCCACCGACGTCCGCGACGCCAGCACCCAGGTGTCCTTCGAGCCACCACCCTGGCTGGAGTTCACCACCAGCGACCCCTCGGGCAACGCAACGCGAGTCAGGCCGCCGGGCAGCACCCACACGTCGTCGCCGTCGTTGACCGCGAACGGTCGGAGGTCGACGTGCCGCGGCGCGAGCTCGTCGCCGATCTGCGTCGGCACGGTGGAGAGCTGCACGACGGGCTGGGCGATCCAGCCACGCGGGTCGGCGCGCACCTTCTTGGTGATGGCCGCCAGCTCCTTCTCCGTGGCGCTCGGACCGAAGACGATGCCGTAGCCACCGGAGCCCTCGACGGGCTTGATGACGAGTTCGTCGATGCGGTCGAGCACCTCCTCGCGCTCGTCGTCGAGCCAGCACCGGAAGGTGTCGACGTTGGCCAGTGACAGCTTCTCGCCGAGGTAGTACTCCACGATCGTCGGCACGTAGCAGTACACCAGCTTGTCGTCGCCGACGCCGTTGCCGACGGCGCTGGAGATCACCACGTTGCCGGCGCGCGCGGCGTTGAGGATCCCCGCGACGCCGAGCACCGAGTCCGGCTTGAAGTGCATGGGGTCGAGGTACTCGTCGTCGATGCGGCGATAGATCACGTCGACCTGACGGTCACCCTCGGTGGTCCGCATGTAGACGGTGTTGTCGCGGCAGAACAGGTCGCGTCCCTCGACCAGCTCGACGCCCATCTGCCGAGCCAGCAGCGAATGCTCGAAGTACGCGGAGTTGTACACACCCGGGGTGAGCACCACAACCGTCGGATCGGCCTCGTTGGAGGCCGCGGCGTTGCGCAGCGCGCGCAGCAGGTGCGACGAGTAGTCGCCCACCGCGCGCACCCGGTGGGTGGCGAAGAGGTTCGGGAACACCCGAGCCATCGTGCGGCGGTTCTCCATCACATAGGAGACGCCCGATGGGGACCGCAGGTTGTCCTCGAGCACCCGGAACGTGCCCTGGCCGTCGCGTACCAGGTCGATGCCTGCGACGTGAATGCGCACGCCGTTGGGCGGGACGATCCCTGCCGCCTCGCGGTGGAAGTGCTCGCACGAGGTGATCAACCGCCGCGGGATCACGCCGTCGCGGAGGATCTCCTGATCGCCGTAGATGTCGTCGAGGAACATCTCCAGCGCCTTGACCCGCTGCTTGATGCCGCGCTCGAGGCGTGACCACTCGGCGGCCGAGATGACGCGCGGCACCAGATCCAACGGAAAGGGCCGCTCCTGCCCCGAGAGCGAGAACGTGATGCCCTGGTCGACGAACGCGCGCCCGAGTGCCTCGGACCGGGCGGCGAGTTCGGAGGCGTCCGAAGGGGCGAGCTCGGCGAAGATGCCCTTGTACGGCCCGCGCACGTTGCCCTGCGCGTCGAACATCTCGTCGAAGGCCTTGGAATAGTTTCCGACGTTGTTGTAGCCGCCGAAGATTCCGTCGTGACGTTTGGACGAGGAGGCGGTCTTGCGACCCGTTCGGGCGCCGTCCGCGGGCAGGGTTCGAAGGCTCACCTGTGACATGCTGCCCCAACTGTCCAATTTCGGCAGGCCAGGCCCCTCCACTTTGGGGATTTGCCCGGCGCGCTGGTAACCTGACCTGTCGCTGCCCGCAGGGTTACCTGCCGGGCGCATCCCACTTCAGCTGACATCAGAAGGAACTTACGCGTGGCCAATATCAAGTCGCAGAAGAAGCGCATCCTCACCAACGAGACCGCGCGCCTGCGCAACCAGTCGGTGAAGTCCGCTCTGCGTACGGCTGTCCGCGGCTTCCGCGAGGCGATCGACGCTGGCGAGAAGGACAAGGCAGCCGAGCTGCTGTCCACCACCAGCCGCAAGCTCGACAAGGCCGCCAGCAAGGGCGTCATCCACAAGAACCAGGCGGCCAACAAGAAGTCCGCTCTGGCGCAGGCCCTGCACAAGCTCTGAGCTAGTGCCCCCCGGCCAATTCGGCCACTTTCCGCACCGCTGACTCGAGCGCATAGTCCGAGTCGGCGGCTGCGCCCTTCACGTCTGCGTTCAGCGCGGCCACCAGGCGCATCGCCTCGGCCACCGAATCCCGCGTCCACCGCCTCGACTGCCGCTGCACCTTCTCGACTCGCTTCGGAGCCATTCCCAGTTCGCTAGCCAACTGGTACGGACTCCCCGACTGCGGCCCGATGCGGGCAATGGCGTGGACCGCCTCGGCCAGCGCATCGGCGAGCACGACGTGCGGTTCCCCGCTGATCATCGCCCACCGCAGAGCTTCGGCCGCACCCGAGACGTCTCCTGACACCGCCATGTCGGCGATGTCCCATCCCTTGATCTCGGCCTTGCCGGAGTGGTAGCGACGCACCGCCGCGGCGTCGACCTTGCCGTCCGTGTCGGAGACCAATTGGGAGCACGCGGCCGCCAGTTCCCTGACGTCGGAGCCGACGGCGTCCACCAGCGCGGTAACCGTGTCGTCGGACACCTTCACCTTCAGGTCACGGAACTCACGGCGCACGAAGTCGACGCGTTCGTTGGGCCACTTGATCTTGGCGCACGGGTACACCTCGGCCCCCAGCTTCTTCAGCTGGTCGGCCAACGCCTTGGCCCGGCCGCCGCCCGAGTGCACGACGACCAGGACGGTGCCCGGCTGCAGGTCGGCCGCCGCGTCGGCGATCAGTGCCACTGCGTCCTTGCCCGCCTCGGCAGCCGCCTCGAGAACCAGGACGCGTTCGTCGGCGAACAGTGATGGGCTGAGAAGTTCGGCGAGCTCGTTGACGCTGACCTCACCCGCACGCATGCGGTCGACGGGCACGTCATGGGTGCCGGCTTCCTTGCGGGCGGTCCGCAGCACCGCGGCGATGGCGCGGTCGACGAGCAGATCTTCATCGCCAAGGACGAGGTGCAGTTGGCTCACGCCACGATGGTGTCACGCCGCACCGACGGTCCACGCCACCAGGCACACCCCCGCCCCGACGACCACGACGCGTCCCCCACTTCCACCGCCACAATGCCACTGTGGCAAGGCCCGCGACCGCCACGGTCACCACCCCCGGCCACCCGGACGGGGTGGTCACCACCGCGCCTGGCAGCGCCGACGCCCATGACGCGACGTGGGTCAACCACCACAGCTCGGGGCCGGTGAACCGGATCATCAGCTCGGCCGCGGCGGGCCACGGCGTCGTCAGCACCGCCGCGCCGGTACCGATGACCGTGATCGGCGGAATCACCACGGCGACGGCGAGATTCGCCAGCACCGACACCATGCTGAAGGTGCCCGACATGCCGGCCACCAGCGGCGCCGTGACGAGCTGGGCCGCGGCGGCGACGCTTACCGCCGCCGCCAGCGGTTGCGGCCACCCACGGTCGACCAGGCGGCGCGCCCACCCCGGCGCCACCACGACCAGTCCGGCGGTCGCCGACACGGACAGCGCGAACCCGACGTCGACGGCGAGTTCCGGTGCGGCCACCAGAAGCACCAGCACGCAGGCGGACAAGGCGGGGATCGCCTGTCGTCGGCGCTTCGACAGCACGGCGAACAAGGCGATGGACCCCATCACCGAGGCCCGCAGCACGCTGGCCGACGGTTGCACCACCACGACGAACGCGATCAACGCCACCGCGGCGAGCCCCACCGCGACCCGTGGCCCGACCAGCCCCGCCGTCAACAGCACCGCACCGCAGACGATGGTGACGTTGGCACCCGACACCGCGGTCAGATGGGTCAACCCCGCGGCGCGGAACTCGTCATCGACGTCCTCGCTCACAGCGGAGGTGTCCCCGAGCACCAGCGCGGGCAGCATCGCCGCTTGTTCGCCGGGCAGCACCGACCGCGACGCCTCGGCGAACCGGGCGCGGACGTCGGCGGCCGCGCGTTGCACCAGACTCGCCGTTCCCCACCTGGGGGCGCCGGTCGCTGTCAACACCGCCACCGACAAGTCGCGCCGCATCGGCCGCGAGATGCGGGCGCGGAACGCAGCGGGTCTGCCCGCCGTGACGTCGCCGTAGTCGACGCCAGAGGCGAACACGACGACGCGACCGGTGGTCTGCCGCCCGTCCAGCGACACGAGCTTGGCGCGGAACATCATTCGCATGCCACGCAGGACGCGCGGCGACTCGCTCGGCGTCACCACCACCGCCGCGGTCGTGCCGTACCGGGACACGATCGGATGGTGCTCGGCGTCGTCCACCCGCAGTCCGACGGCGACCGCGAAGGCGACGCCGACCGCCGCCACGGCGACGACCGCAGGCCAGCCCATGCGCAACCGCCACGCGATCAGCCCCGCCACCAGGACAGCGACCGCCGCGACCACCATGGCCGCCGTCCCGCCCCACACGATGCCGGCAGCGGTCACCGTCCAACTGGTCAGCGCGCTCGGCACCAAGCGGACGTCGGGGACGGTGGCGACCATGGGGGACGTCACGGCGGACCTCACACCCGGACCAGGCCGCGCAGCTTCTCCAGACGCGCGGGGCCGATGCCCTCGACCTCGCCGAGTTGGTCAACGCCCGCGAACGAGCCGTTCGCGTCCCGCCAAGCGACGATCGCCGCTGCCGTGACCGGACCGACCCCGGGCAGGGCGTCCAGTTGCTCGACCGTCGCGGTGTTCAGGTCGACGAGTTCCCCTGAGGCCGAACCCTTCTCGTCTACCGGCGGCGACGGCGCCGCGCCCGTCGGGGAGGTGATCGAACTGCCCATCGCAGGCGGGGCACCCAGTGGGGACGACAGACCCACGACGATCTGCTCCCCGTCGCCTACCCGGCGCGCCATGTTGAGACCGACGAGGTCGGCACCGTCGAGCGGGCCGCCTGCAGCGGAGAGTGCGTCGGCGATGCGGGCACCGGCGCCGAGCGTCACCAAACCGGGTTGGTGCACCAGTCCCACGACACTGACGGTGACCTCGCCTGTGACCGGTGCGACCGGTGCCGTTGACGACACCATCTGCACCGGCGGCAGTTTCGCCGACGTGATGGCGGGCCCGTCGTCGCGGGTGAGCGTGAACACCGTCACAAGGACGGCGACTGCGCCGACGATGCCGAGGCCTACGACGCCTGCCCGTCCCGGATCGGCGCGTACCGTCGCGAGCCATCCCGCCGCCTTGCCCGAGGTGGCCTCGGGAAGCCATCGCGACAAAGACGTGTCGGACTCCTCGCCGTCGGGGGTGCCTTCGGAGGCCTCCTCGTCGAGCACGCGTGCCGCGGAGAGTCGGCGTTCTGCCTCGAGGATCGGTCGTTCGGTGCGCATGCCGTGACGGTAGGCATGGCCGGGGACGTCATCGCCCCGTCAGCCGGCCGACGGTCACCGGCTGTGGATGAAGTGCGAACTGTGGATTACTTCCAGCCGTCTTGGCGCCAGCACACCCAGTCGATCTCGACCAGCGCACCGACCGCGAGACCGGTGACCCCGACGCACGTCCTGGACGGCAACCGGTCGGGAAACCAGGCGGCGTAGGCCACGTTGAAGGCCTCGTAGTCGTCCCAGTCCATCAGGAACGCGCGGACCGACACGACGTCGGCCAGCCCTCCGCCGCAGAGTTCGGTCACGCGCAGCAGGTTGCGCAGCACCTGGTCGGTCTGGGCGGCCACCTCGGTGCCGACGACGGCGCCGTCCACCCCGGTCGGCATCTGGCCGGTGACGTAAAGCGTCTGCCCCGCGGCGGTGGCGTGCACGAAGGGGGCGACCCCCGGCGGCACGCCGTCGGCGGGAGTGAAGGTGAACGGGCGGATGCCTGTCATCCGGCGATCCGCCAACTCGGGAAGCACCGTTTGTCGATCCGGCCGTGCACGCCCTGGCGTTGGTCGACGACCTGGGTGACCGTGAAGTCGACGGCGACCGACATGAACGAATACGCGTCCGCACTGGTCAAACCGAAGTGTTTCTGCAAGACGTCGAGTGTCCTCATCGCAGCCGCCTTCATCGCATCGTCGAGGGTGTCGCCGAAGCCGTGCACCAGCATGTCCGTCGACGTTTCCAGTACCGGCACGGTGAACGGTAGATCACGGCGAATCGTCACGCGCAACAGCCCGTTCAGCGACGCCTCCAGTGCGGTCCCGCTGACCTCTCCGTCGCCCTGCGAGACGTGTGGGTCACCCACTGACAGCAGCGCGCCGGGCACCTGGACGGGGAAGTACATTCGTCCACCCGCTCCGATCCGCCAGTCGTCGACGTTGCCGCCGTGATCGCCGGGCGGCACCGACGACACCCGCTCCGGTTCGACAGGCGCCACCCCCATCGTGCCGAAGTGCGGCCGCAGTGGGATGACCACACCCGGCAGCGCGGGCTCACGCGCCGCGGCGTCAGGGGTCACGATCGTGCCCGGCTGGTCGGCAAGTGGAGTCGTGGTCCAGTCGTAACCGAAGACCGCGCGTCCGAGCAATGCGTCGCAGTCCAATTCGTAGATCGTGACGCGTTCGCCATGAACGACGTCGTAAAGGTGACCCCAGTGTGCGGCGAGGTTCGACCCGTATGGCAGCCGCGGAACGGCTTCCAAGATGTCCACCTGCAGGACGTCCCCCGGTCGGGCACCCTCCACGGCGATGGGGCCGGTGAGCAGGTGCGGCCCCGGCCCACGGTCGGTGACGGAGGCGAACACGGCCGCGACGCCTTCGTCCATGAGCAAGTCGGGAGCGTCGCCCGCGTGATGGGTCAGCGTCTCGATCTGGACCAGGTCACCCGAGGCGATGGTGAGCACGGGATCGAGTCGCGGGTCAAAGAATCCCCAGTGCACCGTCGACGGCGTGGCGGGCAAGAAGTGGTGCATCCGGCGATCATGCCAGCGGACGAGCACCTCGGCGCGGCGACGAAGTCGAGGATTCGACCCGCCAGTGCACACCTCGCGAATAATGTTCACCCATGACTTCGACGACCAATCGGCCGCTCCGGGTGATCCAATGGACCACCGGCAACATCGGGAAGCGTTCGCTGCACGCCATCATCGGCCGCGACGACATGGAGCTGGTCGGGGTGTACGCCCACGGCGCCGACAAGGTCGGAGTCGACGCCGCCGACCTCGCCGGGCTCAACGAGCCCACGGGGGTCACCGCGACCGACGACGTCGACGCCCTCATCGCCCTGAAGCCCGACGCATGCTGCTACAACCCGCTGTGGCCCAGCGTCGACGAGCTGGTCCGGCTGCTGGAGGCGGGCGTCAACGTCTGCTCGAGCGCCGCCTGGATCACCGGCGGCAAACAGAGCCCCGAGGACCGGGAGCGAATCGAGAAGGCTTGCATCGCAGGTAATTCCACGATCTTCGGCAGCGGAGCCCATCCCGGCATGACCAACATGGTCGGGATGGTGCTCTCGGGCGCCTGCGAGGACGTCGACCAGATCCGGATCACCGAGTCGGTGGACTGTTCGACCTACGAGTCGGCGGGCACCCAGGCGGCCATGGGCTTCGGTCAGGACCCGAAGACGCCGGGTCTCGCCGAGAGCGTGCGACGTGAGAGCGAGGTGTTCGCCGAGTCGGCGGCGATGATGGCCGACGCGCTCGGCGCCACCCTCGACAGACTGACCTTCGACGTCGAGTTCACCACCGCCACCGGCGATTCCGACCTCGGCTTCATGCAGATCCCCAAGGGCACCGTCGGTGGCGTCTTCGGCTATCACCGCGGTTGGGTCGGCGAGAAGAACGTCGTCAGCGTGGGATTCAACTGGACGATGGGTGATCACGTCACCCCACCGAAGCCGCTGGAACACGGTCACGTCATCCAGGTGTTCGGCACCCCCAATATGCGTACCGTGCTGCATTGCCTGCCGCCCAAGAACTGGACCGAGCCGGGTTTCATGGGTCTCGGGATGATCTACACCGCGATGCCGGTGACCAATGCCGTGCCCGCGGTGGTCGCCGCGGCACCGGGGATCGTCACACTCAAGGACCTTCCGCCCGTCACCGGACGCGTGCGGCGAGCCTGACCACACCCGCTCCGTCGAGGTCGGTCAGCGCATCGGGGCGGCCAGCCATGATCATCAGCAGCGCCTCCCCGGTGCCGCGCACCTCTGGGCCCATGCCGTGCGACCAGTCGACGTCGGTCGCGACGAGCCGCACCCCGCGGGCGCGCCACGCACCGCGGATCGTCGGCGCATAGCGGACGAAGTCCAACGCCGAGCACAGACGCTCGGCGGGAATCTGACGGGGCAGCCGCAACGGCCGCCGGATGTCCTGCTGGTGAATCATGTTGTCGGTCAGCGCGACCCGGCCGCCGAAGCCGCCACCGAGACCGTGCGGTTCGGCGTTGTCGCGCAGGATGCCGACGAGCCGGTCGGTCGGGAGATCGGCCAGCGCAGCGACCGCGAGCGCGTTGATGCGGTCGGTCTGCAGGCGACCCCTGATGAACCGAGTCGCCAACTCGCGCGCCGTCAGGCCCTCGAAGCTGACGCAGTGGGCCACGACGTCGCGCACCGACCACCCCGAGCACAGCGACGGGCGGTCCCACTGCTCGGGCGTCAGACCGCTCAGGAAGTCGGCGAACTCCTCGCGTTCCCGGCGAGCCAGGTCCAGTGCCGTCACCGCGCCCCCCTCAGTCGTCCAGCGTCACGCAGACTCCGACCGCTCCGCCGCCGACGTGCACGGAGAGCACCGGACCCATGTCGGTGACGGACATCGAATTCACCTGTGGCAGACGGGTGGTCAGCGCCGCCCCGATCTCCGCGGCGCCGTCGTGGTTGTCGACGTGGTGCACGGCGAGTGTCGCCGGATGGTCGCCGACGACCTCGGCCACCGCGTCGACCAACGCAGCATGCGCCTTGGACACCGTGCGGATGCGCTGGGACAGCACCAAGCGGCCGTCCACGTCGAGGCAAAGCAGCGGCTTCAGCGACAGTGCCGTCCCCAACCACGAAGCGGCAGTGCCGATCCGGCCACTGCGCCGCAGGTTGTCCAGCCGATGAACGACGATGAACGCGTGACCGCGTGGCACAGCCGCCCGCGCCGCGGACTCGACCGCGTCGAGGCTCCCGCCGTCGGCCGCCGTCCGTGCCGCGGCCAGCGCGACGAATCCGACACCGGCCGCCGCCGAGCGTGAATTCACCACGCGCACGGCGGAACCGAATTCGCGTGCAGCCCCGACGGCCGAGCTGAACGTGCTCGACAGTGCCGCGGACAGGTGCACCGCGACGACACCGTCGCCCCCGCTGTCGGCCAAGGCTTGCCGGTAGACCTCCGACAAGTCTGCGGGCGTGGCTCCGGCGGTCGTGGCGTGCGGCTTGTCGTGGACGTCGTAGGGCACGTCGTCGACTTCGTCGAGCAGGTCAAGACCGTCGACCAGCACGTGCAGCGGAACCTGTCGAATCCCCCACCGCTGCATCAGATCCGGGCCGAGCCTGGCCGACGAGTCGGTGACCACCGTGACCGTCACGCTCAGCCGCCCGAGTTTACGGTCGTCACGCCCGCCTCGGCGAGACACTTCATCATCAGGTCCGCCACCGCTTGGTGCGCCTCGAAGTTCCAGTGGATGCCGTCGGGGTTTCCCCGACCGCTCCTTACTTCGTCGCCCACCGCCGCCTTGAGGTCGACGATCGGCACGCCGTGCCGCCGTCCCCAGCCGGTGATCGCGGCGACCGTAGCGTCACGCCACCGGTGGGACTTGCCATAGGTCTCGGCGACGTGGACCGACGGGATGCACGCCACGAACGGGATGCCCGGGCGGTTGAAGTCGATTGCGGCGCGGGTCTGTTCGAGGTAGTCGACGCTCAGGTGAGCGGGCAGCGCCGGCCGGGCCACCGGTGACAACCGCGGCTGCACCCAGCCGTATCCGTCGCGCGCCCACCGGCGAAACAGCGGCGGCCGCACGTAGCGGATCAACTCGCGAACGGCGGTCGGCAGCGGTGACGGCAGCGAATCCATCCCGCACGTCGCGAAGACCACCGCGCCGGCCCGTGGCAGCGCCGCCCACGAGCGCGGATCCTGGATCGCCGCCCACCACACGTCGCGGCACGTCCAGCCGATGCGACCGATCAGCTCCAGATCCCAGTCAAGTTGGGAGGCAACGATGTTCGGCCAAATCCGCGGGTCGTCGGCAGGCAGCCCGCCGCTGGGCCCGTAGTAGGACAGCGAGTCGCAGAAGACGAGCAAAGTCTTCCGAGGCAACTCGCTAGAGGACATCGTTGGCGACCTGGGCCGAGGCGTTCCACACGTCGAGCCGCCATCGGACGTCCCGCGGCGCCGCATCGTCGTCGGAATGTCCGGACAGCTGCACCCAACTCGCATTGCCCATGCCGCCGAGCACCGGCCAGTTGTCCACCGGCAGGTCCAGCAGCGCGGCCGTCAGCGCGGCGATCAGGCCTCCATGAGCCACCAGGACCACCGGCCGCTCCCCGGAGCCCCAGTCGCCAAGCCCGGTGAGGAGTTCGTCGACGACCGGCATGCTGCGCTCGGCCACGTCGACCCTGCTCTCGCCGCCGTGCGGAGCCCACCTGGCGTCGTCGCGCCACGCGAGGCGAGCCCCCGGCGCAACGTCGTCCACCTCGAGGTGGGTCAGGCCCTGCCAGTCACCGAGATGCGTCTCGCGGAGCCTGGTGTCGACCGACACGTCCACTCCGCTGAGCTCGGCCAGCGCCGTCGCGGTGTCGAGCGCACGGCGCAGGTCCGAGGAGACGATCGCCAACGGCTCACGCTTGGCCAGCACCTCGGCGGCCGCGGCGGCCTGTTCCCGGCCGAGGGCGCTCAGGTCGGTGTCGAGTTGGCCCTGCATGCGGCTGCCTGCGTTGTACTCCGTCTGACCGTGGCGCAACAGCACCAGCCGACGAACCGTCACTGAGCGTCCCCCTCGGCGTCCCCTGGTGCGTCCAGGTCGACGGGGATCACCGGGCAGTCCCGCCACAGCCGGTCGAGGGCGTAGAAGTTGCGCTCGTCCTGATGCTGGATGTGGGCCACGATGTCGATGTAGTCGAGCAGCACCCACCGACCCTCGCGCGTGCCTTCACGGCGGGCGGGCTTGTACCCGGCCAGCCGCATCTTCTCCTCGACCTCGTCGACGATCGCGTTGACCTGCCGGTCGTTGGACGCCGAGGCGACGACGAAGCAGTCGGTGATGACGAGCTGGTCGGAGACGTCGATGACGACGATGTCGTCGGCGAGCTTGGCCGACGCCGCCTGGGCGGCGATGGTGGCCATGTGGATGGCTTCTGCATTGGC
>Ga0247732_10000223_pt1 | contig 34537 bp, 34 predicted proteins | sample UWRJL163409C2_FD_180940 | JGI IMG/M metagenome (GOLD analysis project Ga0247732, IMG submission 180940) | Plant litter microbial communities from Arlington Agricultural Research Station in Wisconsin, United States - UWRJ-L163-409C-2 | ecosystem: Environmental > Terrestrial > Plant litter >...
GACGGCACACGAATCATCCATGCCTGACCAGCAACCCACCGTCTACGACCAAAACCTGGCCCGACACGTACCGTGCGGCATCCGACGCCAAGAACAGAACGACGTCTGCGACATCGGCGGGCTCCCCGACCCTGCCCAGGGGCACCGATGTCATGCATCCGGCCAATCCTGGAGCGCCCATCGAAGTCTCGTCGGGCGACTGCGCGGTGCGGATGAAGCCGGGTGCGACCGCGTTGGCACGGATGCCGTGCGGTCCAAGTTCGACGGCCAGGGCGCGAGACAGACCGATCACCCCCGCCTTCGCCGCAGCAGAGTGCGCGTGCTCCCCGCATCCGGAGGCTGGCCCGCGAGTCGAGGAGAGCGCAATGAGCGATCCACGTCCCCGCCGCATCATCGCCGGCACCGCTTCTCGGAAGACGCGCATCTGCCCATGGAGGTCCACGTCGAACGTGCGGGTCCAGTGGACATCGTTCATCTCCGGGAACGGATCGCGCCGCGCAACACCCGCGTTGGCCACCACGACGTCGAATCCGTCACCTTCGCATGTACTTACGACGCGGTAGACCTCTTCGGAGCTGGTGACGTCCAGCCGGTGGAACACGCTGTCCAGTCCCTCGCTTCGCAAGCCGGCGGACACCGCCTCACCTTCACGTTCGAGTACGTCGGTCACTACGGTTCGGTACCCAGCGCGAGCGAATGCCGAGGCACAAGCTGCGCCGATGCCGCTCCCGGCGCCCGTGATGAGAACCGACGGCGCTCCCGCGGTTTGCCGGACGGTCACGACGGTGTCAGCTCCGGAACGGCATGGCGAGCGGACGCATGGGAGCCGCTGTGGCGCCGCGGAGTTTTATCCCTGCGCCGATGAAGCAGAACTCGTAGAGCCGTTCTTGTGAAAGAACCTCCATGTCGACGACCTCCATGATGGGAACTCCAGCTTCGGCGAACAGGTAGGTGTGTACTGGAAGCCAGTTGCCATCCTCGGTGGAGGGAATTTGCTCGAAGGACAGATTGTCGGCGGCGATCAGAGCGGCGCCAGCCTTGGCGAGGTACTCGGCTCCGTCGCGGATGAGGCCCGACTCATTGGTGATGTAGGCCCGAGGGTCGTTCCAGAGGGTCATCTGGCCGGTTCGCACAAGGACGGCATCACCTGGTTGTACCTGCACGCCTTGATGTTTGGCGGTCTCGTCGAGGTCCTTGCCCGTGATCCCGTAGCTCTGCGGCAACACCGGCACGCCGTGAAGCGCCGCGACGTCGAGGAGCACACCGCGCGTGACGATCGGGGGCTGCTTCTCCGCTCCGGCACACATCCAATGGCGGGCACCCAGCCACTGGTCGGCGTCGAAGTTGTTCCAGATCTTTCGCCCGTAACCAAAGTGATTCAGCGTGTCGATGTGCGTGCCGCAATGGGTGTACATCGAGACGGCGTCACCGGAATAGCCGACGAGCTCGTTCTCGGTGCCGAAGCCCGTCGAGTCGTCAACGGCGGTGCCACGTGGAGTGTTGGTCATCCAGATCTGGTAGGGCGGCTGCCCAGCTGCGGTGAACGAGGGCATGCCGAGGAAGTAGTCCACGCTCAAGTCGATGGTGTGGCCGGCGTCTGCGCGAGAGACGACGGTGCGAGCCATGTCGGCAGTGATCAGGTTGAGCATGCCGATCTCGTCGTCCGGCCCGAAGGGGCTTTCGGTGATTTCACGAAATGTTGCGGCCGCAGCCGCGATCCTGCTTGCCGTGCCGTCGTCTACGAAGTTGATTCCGCACATGTTCTGTTCCTTCCCTCAACTGGCGTAACAAACCTCCCCCGCCTTCCTCCCCCGCCTTGCGGGCGGTGACCACTTCTCATAAGGATTCGGCCCAATGCACGTGGCTGCCAGAACCCTGCGTTGGTGTCACGGACGCCCGCCGGGAGTGAGTCAAGACCGCGCCGTCGACCGCGTCCTCTGGTTGCCCGGTCCTCAATTGGGTGTAGACGGGTGCGTCCCCGGTGTCGCTGGTCGCCACGCGCCCGCCACCCCGCAGCACCAGCGCCAGGCCGGTGCCTTGGAGCATGGCTACGACTGTCGCGAGATGGCCGCGCGGATGCATGCGCACCGTCGATGCCTGCATGAGCGTTCCTCCCGACACCTCGCCCCTGCTGTGATAAAAAACACTAAAACTGGCATGTAACATACATCATGTCGTATCCGGCATGTCAACAGGAGTTGACCCCATTGACGTGCGGTTATGTCGGGTGTTGGTTGGGTCAGCAAACCGGTTCGACGCCGCCGACCACGAATGGAGCACGATGCAACCGTTGACCAGCGAAGGTTCGATGACCGACAAGGCCACTGCGGCGCTGAGATCGGCCATCCTGAGCGGCGACCTGGAGCCTGACACCCTCCATACGGTTCACGTGGTAGCCGAGCGCCTGGCGGTGTCCCGCACACCTGTCCGCGAGGCGCTAATCCGGCTCGCCGCGGATGGTCTGGTCCAAGTTCAACGCAACCGCGGATTCTTGGTGCTCTACAGCTCGGCAAGAGACTTGCGGCAAATATTTACTTTGCGACTTCTGCTCGAGGTCCCGGCTACCCGCGCTGCGGCACTCCGGGCGACGGACGACGACGTTGCGGCCTTGGAGGCGGATCTCCACAACATGCGCCAGGCAATGATCGCCGACGACGCCGACACCTTTCTGGTCGCAGACCGCGGATTCCACAAGACGTTGTTGAGCGTCAGCGGGAACGATCGCCTGGCGCACTTCGTCGACGGTCTGCGCAACGTGGTCTTACGCACTGGGTTGTCGACCGCAAAACAAAGTGAGTCGATCGAAGAGATCCTTACACCTCATGAGGTGATACTGGACCTCGTGCGTGCCCACAATGCCGACGCGGCCGCGCGCGCAATGCACGAACACGTCGTGCACACCGGACGCAGGCTCATCAGCCAAGAATTCGGCGACGACGAGGCAGCCTTGTTCGACAAGGCCGTCGGCGATCTCGTGGACGAGCCGCCGCCGTCGTCACCCGCGTGACGTCTGAGGCCACCGGGCCTGGGCAACGTCGCCGGCACCAGATCTCCGTCGCAGGCGTCGCGGGCGGCAGCCAGTCGGTGCAGGTGAGGTGCATGCGGCTGGGTGCGTCCGCCGACTTGGCGTTGCGCCGGGCGACTGCATAGAGGCGTGCGGCGGCGGCTTCACCACTCGGTCTACATACATGCCGCAGACCACCACCGTGGTGTCGTTGTGCCTAGCTCACTGCGACTTGCTCGACGCAGCGATCGGTTGCCTGTTGGGCGCGCACCCTTCGCGCTGCCCCTGCGTGCCGCCAGTCGGGTCGCTGAGATCGGTGGGCAAACGGTGTCTAATGAATGCGAGCTTCTTACGTGAACGCACAGCCATGAACTCCTGTGTTCCAGCGGCTGCACTGCGCCGCCTGCGACACTGCGTGCCCAAGTACATTTCCCCGGCTGCGCGACGTAACGTACAACAATGCCGCGAGCTCAATCTGCCGTGCCTGCCCCCGCGCTCGAATCGGAGTCAACCCGCGAAGCGATCTTGCGAATAGCCGGTCAGGTATTCCTCGCCCACGGCTATGAGCAGTCGAGCATGGACGAGATTGCTCTACAGGCCGGGGTGGCGCGACGCACCTTGTACAACCAATTCGCCAGCAAGAGGGCGTTGTTCGACGCGACGATGACCCAGCTGTGGGACCGCACGCCCTTGGACACCATCGTCGCCGCGACGGCCCAGAAAGGTCCGGCCGAGGAGGTCTTGTACGCAGTCGGGCGTGCAATCGCAGATTTTTGGGCGCCCCCCGAGGCGGTCGCTTTTCTCCGATTGGTGATTTGGGAGAGTCCACGGTTCCCCGAACTTGGGCATGGTCTGATGGACAACGGGCGAAGTCCAGCGCGGCGCGCGGTCAACCGATACGTGCGCCGCCTCAGCCGGCAACGTAGCTTCCGCATCGACGACCCCGACCTGGCGACCACACAATTCATCGATGTCATCTTGGGTGAGTTGCTGCTGGTTCGGCTGATCGCCACGTCGACAGATCCCGTTGACGAGGACCGGTGCGACTACTTGGTGCGGGAAGCAGTGCGACTGTTCGTTGCCCGGTACCGCCGACCGGGCACCACCCACCCCATCTCTGGGCAGGCCGAAGCCCGCTGAGCTACGAACGACTAGTCGAGCGGACACCGCTCAGCTAGGTGGTCGAAGCGCTAGGTGATGTCCTCCTCGACGGGAGCCAATCGCCTTGCAGTCACGGCGATTGCGTCAACACCGTTGCATGTGATGCATGTCGCGGATCGCGAATGTGCATGTGACACCCGGGCGGTCGGCGGGCAAGCTAGAGGTCGGCTACTCGGAGATTGAGCTGCCGCAATCCGAAGAAGGGACGTGACGCCGTGCCGTTCGCCAATCTCAAGATTCCTGCCGGCACTCTGACCGACGAGCAGAAGAAGGTGCTAGTCGACGGTGTTACCGATCTTTTCGTCGGCGTATATGGTGACCGGGCCAAGCCGAACGTGATGGTTCTCGTGGACGAGGTGGTCGACGGCGGATGGGGCATGGGCGGACAGGTCCTCACCAAGGCGATGCTGACATCGTGACCTGACGCACAGCGGCTGGCTGGGCCACGCCTGCGGTCGGTTGCCGGGCGCCACGTCCGGCCAGAGTTGCTGCCTTTCGCCGACCGCTGAGTCCGGCGAAGTACCGTGTAGGAATGACTCGAGCTGGACTCGGCGACTCATCCGCATCGTTCGACGCGGGTTCTACCCGTGAAATCATCCTGCGTACCGCTGCGCGAGTGTTCCTGACGCACGGCTACGAGGAGTCCAGCATGGATCAGATCGCGCTGGAGTCTGGGGTGGCACGGCGAACGTTGTACAACCAATTCGGGGCCAAGAAAGTACTTTTCGACGCCACGATGGCCCAGATGTGGGATCGCATGCCGCTGGACGCCATCATCGACGCCACCGCCGCGGTGAGGCCGCCCGAAGAGGTGCTGTACTCGATCGGTCGCACGATCGCGAGCTTTTGGGCGCCGCCGGAGGCGGTGGCGTTCATGCGGTTGGTGATCTGGGAGAGTTCACGATTTCCCGAGCTCGGTGAGAGTTTCTTCGACACTGGCAGGGAGCCGGCCCGGCGTGCGGTCACGGACTACGTCGGCCGGCTCAGCCGTGACGACGGTTTCCACGTTGACGATCCCGATCTCGCGGCCGCACAGTTCATCGACGTCATTCTGGGTGAGGTGTTGCTGGGTCGACTAGTCGCTGCTACGGCGACGACTGCCCTCGACGAGAAGAGATGCGACTACCTGGTGCGGGAAGCGGTGGCACTGTTCGTCGCCCGGTACCGCATCCACTCCTGAGCCGCACCTGGGTGCGGGATCTGCGACGGCGCATCAGGGGCGGGGTCGGTTTCATCCGCGGATACGGTGCGGTGATCGAGCCGGCGGTGGCCGGCGCGTCATCGCTTGCCGATCACCGCGAACCCGTCGGCCAGTAAGGGGTCGAACCGTCGCCGCGGCGACGAAGGCGATCCGACGGTGGTTATCGACGATTGGGCCCATCGGTGCGCTGACGGTCGCCCCGGCGATGAATGATGGTGCCGAAGAGCACGGCAAGTGCACATCCGATCACCCCCGCGGCCAGGCCGGCGTGTCCGCCGAATCGATGCGCCACCGCACCGATCACGAGGGCGCCGATCGGAGTGGACCCGATGAACGCCGTCGTCCACAGACCGGTGACACGGCCGCGCATCTGCGGGGGCGCCGCAAGCTGGATGGTGCTGTTCCCCGTCGTCAGGAAGGCGATACTCGCACCGCCCACTAGCCCCGCGGACACCAGCGCTACCGGCAGCCCGGAACTGACGGTCAACGACAGCATCGCGGCGCCGTATAGAACCGTCACACGAATCATCGGAGCCAGACTCGTGATGGGCCACCGGGCGAGGAGCAAGCCCGTCAACACCGAGCCCACCCCGAATGCCGTCGTCAGCCAGGCATATCCGTCGACGCCCGCTCTGAGTGTCTGCTCCGCGAACACCGGCAGGCTGGTTTCGAACTCATAGGTCAGCGTTCCGACGAACGCCATCATGACCAACGGTCCTGCGATGTCTCGGTTCGACCGGGCGACGGCCAGACCCTCGCGCAGCTGGCGCTTGCCGCGACCCGCGGGCACCGTCCTGTGCAACCGACGACCGTCGAGAGCAGCCAGGGCGACCACCACCAGGGCGAAGGTCAGCGCGTTGAACAGGTAACACCATCCGATGCCGTGCCAGCGAATCAGGCCGGCCGCGACGGCGGGCCCCAGGGCCCGCCCCACGTTGGCCATCATGCTGTTGACGGTGATCGCCGACCGAAGGAGGTGTGTGTCAACGAGTTCCGGGATCAGTGCCATGCGCGCGGGGTTGTCCAGCGCGGTCATGACACCGAAGACCGCGGCTGCGACGAAGATCTGCCACAGTGCGACCGTGCCCATCAGGACCGACACCCCCATGGCGAGTGACGTCAGACCCAGTACCGCGTTGGTCAACGTCAGCACACGCCGCTTGTTGCTGCGGTCGACGATCAATCCCGCGTACGGCGTCGCCAGCAGCACCGGCAGGTACCGAGTGCCCATGACGAGCCCGAGAACCAACGCCGAGCGCGTCAACTGCAGAACCAACAGTGCCAGGGCAATGGTCTCGGCCCAGGATCCGATCAGGCTCAGCGCCTGTCCCGCCACGAACCGCCGGTAGTTTCGCACACCGAACACGTCTCGTACCCCGCCGCGGCGGCCGGCCCCCACCGGCGTCGCCGACCCGGTGTCGCTGAGGCGCCGCCCCACGGTGCGATCCTCGGTGTCGCCCTGCTCACCGTCGGTCACACCGGCCCCCCACCGGCATACCGGCCAACCGTCATCGATTCTCCGCCAACGAATCTCGGCCTTCTCGCCGCCGACCCCAGGGTGCAGTACGACAGCACCGTCGAGTGCAGACGCACCGACACGGACTCCGTCGAACACGTCGTGACAGCTCGCCCACGGCGGCGAGTCGGGCATCGGAGCGACACCTGCGGCCGTCGTGCTCGCACGGCCCTCATGTCGTCGCCGTCGCTGTCGTGCGGGATCTGAGACTTCGATGACCGGTCATCGCGGGTCGGCGATGATCGCAAATGCAACGAGCTCACCTGGGACGCCCTGCGCACCCGGTCATCCTCACCACTCCCCCCCACCGAGGCACTTACGTGGCACCCCGGCGACGTCACGTGGCAAGCCCACCACCGGCACGGTCGTCTCTTCATAGCCGGTCGATTCGGCGCGGTGGTTCATTGCCTCGTGGGGTCGCGCAGTGCCAGCTGCTCTACCCGTTGCTGATCATGGTCGGCCAGATCGGCGATCAGCGCCTCGTCGGACAGCGGTAGCGGTGCGGAGTGCTTCCAGTCGTGGTGGGAGATCTTGGCTAGGCGTTTGACGACTGTGTCGTCGTCGACCTCGATCGCCAGTTCGCGGCGGTGGTCGAAGCTACCTGGTGAAAGGTTGACGGAGCCGACAATGGCACGTTGGTGATCGGCCAGGATCATCTTGGCGTGCAGCTTGAGATGTTTGAGTTGGTGAATCTTGATTCCTACGTCCTCGAGCATCCGCAGTCCGCTGATGCCCTCCACCAGTTTGTCGGCCTTGAGATGGTGCGGTCTTCGTGCCATGACGTGGATCTTCACCCCACGCCGTGAGGCGCGCTCGAGGCGTTCGATGATGACTGGGTCCTGATATCGCTCGTTCTGGATGAACAGCGTCTCGCTCGAGCTGTCGATGAATTCCGCTATCCGAGCGCGCCCGTTGTCCGGGCACCACACCAGTCGCGAGTCGTCGCGGGGGACGAAGGTCTCCCGCGACCAGTCGGCGTCGAAACATTCGGTGATCTCGGTGACCTCCTGCGTGCGAGGGGTCACCACGGCGTAGTCACGGGTGGTGGTGAAATTCTCGTGAGTCCAGTTCGACGACTCGACGAACGCGTACTCGTCATCGACGACCATCGACTTCTCGTGGGTAACGCGGAAGGCCGGGTTACTCTCGGCGACGGATACCTCGTTCTCGCGCAGGATGTTTCGTGCGTAGTCGTTGTCGGTTTCTCCGTCGCGGCGCTCGGGGTTGAGCATCACCTTCACCTGAACACCGCGTCGGTGAGCATCGACGACGGCGTCGAGCAGCGGGCGATAGCTGAACGCGAACATCTTGATGCGGAGCGATCGGTTCGCTGCGTTGACGGCGTCCAACACCGGCCTAGAGGAGTCGTCGGGCAGGATGATCAGGGATCGGGTCATGTGCGTCCGTCCTCGTATTGGATGCGGTGAAGCTGAGCGAACGTCCCGTTGCGTTGAAGGAGCTCATCGTGGGTGCCCTGCTCGACGACGCGACCCTCTTCCAGGACGATGATCTTGTCGGCGTCACGAATGGTGGAGAGCCGGTGGGCGATTGTCAGGACCGTTCGGTCGGCCATTAGGCGCTGCAGTGCGAGCATCACCAGGTGTTCGGATTGCGCATCGAGCGCCGCGGTGGGCTCGTCGAGGATCAGGATGGGGCTGTCGTTGATCAGTGCTCGGGCGATACCGATGCGCTGGCGTTGCCCGCCTGAGAGCGTCGCGCCACGCTCGCCCACGGCGCTGTCGTACCCCTGGGGCAGGTCGGAGATGAAGTCGTGGGCGTTGGCGAGCTTGGCGGCGGTGACGACCTCGTCGTGGGTCGCGCTCATCCGGCCAAAGGCGATGTTGTCGCGCACCGTCCCGCGGAACAGCACGGTGTCCTGGAGCACATACCCGATCTGTCGGCGCAATTCGTGCAGCTTGAAGTCGCGAACGTCGACGCCGTCGATGCGGACCGTACCAACGCTGGGGTCGTAGAACCGAGGGATGAGGCTGACGAGGCTGGATTTGCCGCTCCCGGTGTGTCCCACGATGCCGACGAGCTGCCCCGGGCCGACGTCGAAGGTCACGTCTCGCAGTACCGGAGTGGCGGGGTCGTAGCCGAAACCGACTTTGTGGAAACTCACCGCCCCCTTGATGCGGCTTGGGTCCAGCGCATCGGGTTTCTCCACGACGTCCGGCGCGGTGTCCAACAATGCACTCACCCGTTCCACACCAACGGCCGTCATCGCGATGGTGTTGGTCAGCTTTGCCAGATCCTGCACTGGTTTGAAGAAGGACGCCAGGTAGCTGACGAACACCGTCAGCGTGCCTGCGGTCATCGCTCCGGACAGGATCAGCGCCGACCCGCGCCACAAGACCAGCGCCGTGCATGCCGCCACGACGACAGCCACGATCGGTGACACGACGGATTTCACCCTGCGGGCTTTCAGCGCAGCGTCGACGGCCTGCTGGCCGGCGTCTGTGAGCAGCTTCTCCTCCAGCGACTCTTCGTCGAACGCCTTGACCACGCGAATGGACTGCAAGCCCTCTCCGGCAAGTGCCACGATGTCGGATTGCCGTTGGCGCACTTGATGAGTCGCGGCCTTGACGGCTCTGCGAATCCGGGAGACCAACAGCAGTAGCAGCGGGGCGACGGCCAGCGCGATGAGGGTGAAGTCCCACTGTAACCACAGCATGAGGGCCAGCATGGCGAAGATCGTCAGGAAGTCGGTTCCGATTCCCAGCGTCGATGCCGAGGCGAAGTCCTGAATGGTGTCCACGTCGTCGGTGAGCGTGCTCAGGATAGGCCCCACCCGATGGTGGTCGAAATAGCTCAGTGACAGCTGCTGCAGGTGATGGTATGCGCGTGTGCGCAAGTCGAGGCCGACACGTTGGCCCACCGTCTCGGTCAGGTAGTTGGCCACGTAGGTCGCGGCCGCACCCACCAATGCGATGAGGACGACCATGATGGATGCCAGGCCGGCGACGTGCAAACGGCTCTCACCGCCCAGAATCGGTCGGAGCAAGCCCTGCAGCAGCGACGGCAGCGGATGGTCGCCAACCACGCTGTCGAGTACGACTTTCAGTGGCCACGGCGCGGCCAAGCCGGTGGCGATCTGCACCATCAAAACCCCGAGAATCCCCGCCACCGCCCACCGATACGGACGGAGGAGTTGAAGGACCAAGTTCACGGGACAACGGCCTTTCCGAGGACGTCGAGGGGCGCTTGACGCTGCCCTCCGAGGCGTCGACGACATACCTGGATCGACGAGCGCCAAGGCATCACGCGTCTCCGAGGGAAAGTCCAATTTCGTCGTCGATGCACTATACCGTACAGTGCATCGGTAGACGTGTCGGCAAATCGACGGCCGAACCGCTGCCAGGCCGTTGGCAACGTAGGGAGGTGTCAGACTGACCCCCAAGGCAACCGTGCCACCATCGAATCCATTCGGGCACCAACGGGATTGGTTGAGCGCACCATCACCACGCACGCCCCGAAGAGGTCGTGACCCGAGGAGCGGCGACGAACCGCCGCGTCGGTCCTCGACCACGCCGAAGGCCGTCACGCTGAGGTGGCGGGCTCGATTACGAGCCGTTGCTAGCGAATCGTTCTCGGGGCTTCAGGTTGGCTCGCGCGCGTCGAGTTCGACATGTGTCGGGTCGGCCCGTCTGGCTGATCGTCGCTCAGCGATTTCTGTCGGCACCTCGGCACCGCGTCGCCCCGTAGTGCGACCAGGCGCCGATCGGTGCAGGAGCACTTCGAAGGAGCCGCAGAGCCCACATGCGATCGACGCCGCCGGGTGAACACCTCGCCCTCAAGGAAAAGACGGCAATGAGAGTGGAATTCGCAGCCGACTCGTCCACGGCGGTCGAATGTCATCCGCAGCTCGACGACCGACGAGCACACCTCCGCGGCGAGCGCTGCCTGCCCGACCCGCTCACCCGGTGTCACGAGTGACGGCGATACCGGGTCATGAACAACGTCACGGCTTCGCGGACCACGTAGTCGCACCGCTCCTCGTCGAGCGCCGCCGTGGACGCGGCCACCAGACGACTCAGCAATACCTCACCCAGAATCACGTCGACGAACTGAGCGGACGCCAAATCGGGGTCGTCGATGCGGAACTCGTGCTCACGACTGAGCCGTCGCACGAAGCGGTTGACCGCCTGCCGTACCGGCTCGTGACCGGACTGCAGGAAGCTCTCCCCCAGTTCTGGAAACCGCGCGCTCTCCCAAATCACCAGCCTCATGAAGGCCACCGCCTCCGGTGGCGCCCAGAAGCCCGCGATCGTGCGTCCGATCGAGAACAAGACGTCCTCGGGCGGCTGGACCTGCGTGGTTGCTTCGGTGATCGCGTCCAGAGGTGTCGCGTCCCACATCCGCGCCATGGTTGCGTCGAAAAGCGCCTTCTTGCTAACGAACTGGTTGTACAAGGTGCGCCGCGCCACCCCGGCCTCCAGCGCTATCTCATCCATGCTGGACTGCTCGTAGCCGTGCGCAAGAAAGACCTGCGCAGCGACCGCCAAGATGGCTTCGCCTCGAATTGCTTCTGGTGTCATGACCTCTGCGCCCAAAGGGGGATGGACCCGCGGCCTGGTGCCGCGGTACGTCGTGCCGGGCAGAACGCGCCCGCAACCCCACGCGTGTCGAACTGCCGCCGACCCATGGGACATCCGCGGCGATACTGCACCGCGGCAGGTTGCCGACCACGTCGGCAATCCGGGTCCGCGAGGCGAGCACTCGACCGCGACCCCCGTCGTCGTCCAGGCTCTTCGCTATGGCCTGGCAAGCATGTGGCCGCCGCATCGGCAAGCTCCGACAAATCAAGTGAGACATCACTTCTGGTCGACGCTCACGCTGCCGACCGGAGCCTCTGCGATGACGAATGGCACCACGATGCTTCCCTTCCTCGACGACTGTGCGGCGACGTTGCGCTCTCAACTGCATCGCCGACGCCCGTTAGCTTGCCATCCCGCTGCAGTCGAAAGGACATGAACAACATGCAGATTGATCAATCGCGACATGCGCGCCACGCAACTCGGCGGACAACGGTCCGTGGTGAAGCAGGCCAGGACGGGCCCTCATGAAGCGCGCCGACCAGCGCATGCAATTGAGTCGGGTAGACCTCAATCTGATTCCTGCGCTGGCGATGCTGCTCGACGAACGGAGCGTCTCGCGCGCGGCGGACGCGGTCGGCCTCAGCCAGTCGGCGATGAGCCGTGCGTTGCAACGCCTGCGCCGCACACTTGACGACGAATTGCTGGTGCGCGCCAATGACGGATATCGTCTCACCCCCGGCGCCGAACAACTGAAGATCGAGCTCAGCGAGATCGTGCCGCGGCTGTCGGAGATATTCCTGAACCGCGAGTTCGATCCTGTCCGCGAAGCCCGTGAATTCCGAATCACTGGCAGTGATTACGCCATCGCAGCCTTCGGCACCCAGGTGTTCTCTACGGTGGTGTCCTCTGCACCAAACGCCTCGTTACGATTCTTCCCGTGGCACGGGAACGCGATGCAGACCCTCTCCAACGGCGACGTCGACCTCGTCTTCACAGGTCTCCACGTCCGTCCGCCGCTTCGCAGTGAACTGCTCTTCACCGACACCATGATGGCCGTCGTCGCACACGATCATCCGTGGTGCGACCGAACGTCGTTGGGACTCCCTGACTACCTGGCCGCCCGCCACCTGATGATCGACATGAAGGACGGACTACAGCCCTCGATCGATGCCGTGCTGTCCGCACGAGGCGAGCGGCGCCGCCCCGGTCTCACGATGCCCTACCACGGCACGGCCCCCGCAGCTCTGCTCGGCACCGATCTGGTGCTCTCGATTCCGGCGCGAATGCTGCCCGACTTCGTTTACAAATATGGTGTAAAGCTCCGGGTGTTGGACCTTCCAGCAGAGATCAACGCGTTGCCCTACTACATGTCATGGCACCCCCGCGTCGATCACGACAGAGGTCACCGCTGGTTCCGTCGCCTCGTCGTCGACGCAGTCACCGAACCAGACCCCCTTTCCAGTGCCCCGGAAGAGTCCGAAGGCGACCATGCCGCAAGCCAATGATGGCCCAGCCAGACACTGCGCGGTCCACCTCGACGCTCACGACTGCGCCCATGCACATGCACATGCACATGCACATGGACATGGCCATGGACATGGTGCGTAGAACACGCCGCACTGGTGCCACCCGCGGTGCACGTTCCCGCAACGACATTTCGGATTCGTCGCCGACTGAAGCGCGCAGCAAGCACTAGCCCCGCCAACGTGCGGCGGACGACGATCCGCAGTTTTCCACCACTTCTCTGCACAGTGCAGTACAGCCGTGTAGCGTCCCGCGGTGTGACGTTCGCTGGAGATCAGAAAGGCGCATCATGGCGGTGGTGATCACTGTTGAGACCATCGACCTCCAGCTGCGGCTGCTCGTCGCGCTACGCGCCGCCAAGGGCGACTTCGGCACCTCCGTACCGCCGACGCGCTTATTCGACCAGCTGCTCGACCACCGACTGACTCTTGCCAACGGCTGACGCGACCGCGAACGTTGGGGCTGACCTGACGGGTGGCGAGCCGCTTGGCGCCAGAGGCATCATTGCGGTCATTTGGCACGGCATCTGCGTTGCCGCGACACGTGTGCCACAACCCGTGTCGTTGCTCCGAGGCGAGATCCCACCGCCCCCTCGCCCGAATGCGATCGACTTGGACATGGCATCGGCGCCGTAGGAGGAAGTGCGCCGGTGTCAAACACTCGAACCGGCAGTGCCGGTGCCCACGTGCGATCGCGGTCCGGTGCGTACATGTCATTGTGCAATGCGCGCCATCTCACGGGTACTGCTCGTCACGCTAATGCACCACCGCGCTTGACGATTGACCCAGATTGGAAGACCAAGTGCACTGACCGACCGTCCGGATCGCCCAGGACGCGTACATCACGAAGCGGGTCACCGTCCACGACGATCAGGTCGGCGACGAACCCCTCGGCTATGCGCCCAAGTCGGTCGTCGATGCGCAGGATCTCGGCGTTGACCGCGGTAGCCGACCGTAGTATTTCCACGGGCGTGAAAATTTGTGACCGGAGCTCAAACTCCGTGGCCTGCCGGTCCTGCTGGGGGCCGAGCAGATCGGTGCCAAATCCTAGCCGCAGGCCATGGCGGCGCATCGTGTGTAGGCCCTGCAGTACGCCTTCGGCAAGGCTTTCCGCCTTCCGCTGACTGGCTGCGGGAAGTCCCTGGCGTTGGCCGTCTTCCAGGAGTGCCCAGACGGTGGCCATGGTGGGGACTACGTACGCGCCGGCTTCCGCTACCGCTTGTGCCGCATCGTCGTTCATGAAGGAGCCGTGCTCGATGGACCGCACACCCAACCGTGCGCACCGTTCGATCGACGACGCCGGGTGGCAGTGGGCCATGACGTAGGCTCCGCGCCGGTCGGCTTCCTCCACGGCGGTCCGTATTTCGGCGTCGCTGAACTGCATTCGATCCAAGGGGTCGGTGGGGCTGGCCACACCGCCGGAGGCCATGAGCTTCACCTGCCCCGCCCCCTTGCGCAGCTCCTCCCGGACCGCGCGAACCATCTCATCGGTTCCGTCGACGATCGCAGCGAAGCGCGCCGCACCATCTGCGGCGTGTCCGCAACCGCACAATGGCGCGAAGCGTTCCGCGGTTCGCACGTCGAAATGCCCCCCGGTTTGGGAGATGATCCGCCCGGTGTGCAACAGACGTGGACCACGCACCAATCCGGCCTCGAGCGCGAGGGTGTAGCCAACGTCCATCCCCCCTGCGTCCCGAACGGTGGTGAAACCCCGGTCCAGCATTCGTCCCAAGGTCCTGAAGGCGAAGGCAGCCACATAGGGATCAGGGCGCTGCGTCGCCTGGGCCAGGTCGAGGTCGGCGAGCCACGGGTGGACGTGAGCGTCGATCAGGCCGGGCATCAACGTCCGCCCGGCGACGTCGATGACCTCGCATTCGGGCGGCGGCGCGATTGGCCGGCCACTGATCTGCGCGATACGTCCGTCGGCGACAAGCACGTTCATCGCAGGCCTCAAACAATCCGAACCGTCGAACACGGCAGCATCCGTGATCAGCACGGCGGCAGGGCTACTGGGGGGCACGCCGCTACCTGGTGCGGGCACGGCCGGCAGCCTTCCTCGGTGGTGCCAAGCGCGCGACGTCATCGCTTACCCTGGGTCGGCCGAACGAGCCCGAGGGTGCTCCGGTCCGCGGATTGGCACGCGTCAACGGAAAGATCATGGTCAACGTCTTCTTTCTCATGTTGCGACGGACAGCGTCTCGACGCGGCCCGCAAACGGGACAGATGAGGCGTCGATGCCCACTCCTCGACCTTCGGTCCTCGTGTCCGCGTTGTGACGGTCTCGCCATCCGTGGTCCGCGTTCCGCGCGCCCGCAGGACGGGCCACGTCCCGCTGTGCGGTACGCCCAGGCGGTCGGTGACTTCTCTGAAGCACCACGCGCGAGAACGGTTGCCACAGGACGGACGTCAAGGAAGACTCGGACGGCGCGCAACTGGCTCAAATTCGCCACCGCGACGATCGCACTCGACCAGCAATCCCCATTGTCTTCGCCACCCCTCCTAGATCAAACTCGTTGCGGCCCAACGGCTAAGCCGATAACCGCCACCGTCGCTGAGCACCGTGGCAGCTCCGTGTCCGGGATAGTGCGCAGGCACTACCAACGCCTGGCGACGGGCGGCCTGAGCGAGAACGCGGCGCCGACCCGCCGCTGCAGTCGTGGCGTCGACGTCGAAGGAACACGGGTCGTCGGGCCGATGAATCTGCAATGGTGTGTGGGTGAGGTCGCCCACGAAGACCGCGACCTCGTCCAGCCACAGCACCGCCGACCCCGGCGTGTGACCGGGGGCGAGAACAAGCTCCAGCGACGGACTCAGTCGACGTCTACCCGACCAGGTCACCAACTGGCCGCTTTCCGCGATCGTCAAGATGCTGTCCTCCACGACCAACCGCATTCCTTCGAACCGTGCCGTCTCGTCCGGGGTCCGGGGAGCTCTCCGCGCAGATGCGTTGTCCGGATGAAAGTACTGATAGTCCTCGGCGCTCACGAAGTAGCCCGCATTCGGGAACATGGGACTCCAGCCACCGTTGTCCCAGAACGTGTTCCATCCCACGTGGTCGAGGTGGATGTGGGTGTTGACGACGACGTCGACCTGTCGCCGGTCGACACCGACCGCCTCGAGCGCCGAGTCGAACTCGGTGGCGAGCTGATGGAACACAGGACTCTGAGGGCGGTCACGGTCGTTGCCAACACCGGTGTCGACGACAATGGTCAACCCGTCGACCCACACCACCCAGGTCTGTACTGCCAACCGGCACCGCCGCGTCACGGGATCCCAGAAGGTCGGCGCCAAGTCTTCCTCGTGGTCGTGCCAGACGTCCGCCGGTGTGTGCGGGAACAGGTCTCCAACGGGAGCCATCGGTCCCACCCATTCGACCACGCGTGCCACCTCGGCATCGCCAACCCGAAACCGGTTGTCAGGCAATGGTTGCACTCCTTCGCCAACGAGAGTCATTGCGCCACCGATCCGTGGTGGCGCGACGTGAGCGTCCAGTGCTCCATCCCGCTCGAGCGGGACAAGGACCGGCGCCATCGTGTCGATGTCATGCACGGGGGCCCGAAGCTCGTCCGCTGCACGCATCGAGCATCTGACGACATCGACGTCGATCACCGGCGACGCCAATCCCGTGCGCCAGCAGTTCATTTGAGGTTCCCTGCCAGGCCGAGACCGGCTGTGTCGTCACACGGCTCTTCCTGGGCGCTGTCGGTGCCGCGTCGGCGGAGCCGAGTCGCACCACGATTGCCCGCTTAGCTCCGCGATACCCAGCGGTCGCAGGGCGGCATACGACGGGAACGTGTGCGGTGGGCGTCCTATACGTCGTCACCGCGGCGAATTGACGGGCTGCCTTGCACCGGGGATCTTGATTGCGAAGATCCTGTCTCACCGGGGAGAACGAATCACCCAGGGTTGGGGTGATGGTTGGCCAGCCGTGCAGGTCGCAAGCGCTGTCGTTGTTCCCTACGCGTAGGTCGGAGGTGTCTTCAGCCACCACGTGATCAGCACTCCACCGATCGCGGCCAACCCGACGCTCCTTGTGGTTCATAGTCCGCCGAATACCTGGTCGTTCGATCCGAGCAGCGCCTTGCCATACACCTCGGCGGCGATGGTCGCGTTGAACACCGGGTGGCGGGCCGCGGTGTTCACATCGCGCAGGTGGCGTTGCAGCGGGCTGCGGTCGGCCAAGCCACCCGACCCGTGCACGTCGACCGCGGTCGCGGTCGCTTCGACAGCCAGTTGCGCGGCCCTGCTCAAATTGGCCAAGAATCTGCCGAACGACACCGCATCTGGCGCGTCGCCGGCCGCGGCGAGATCAAACACTTCGTCGGCTACGGAGTACGCGAGCAATCGAGCTGTCTGCCAGGCCAGTTCGGCCTCGCCGAGGCGGATCTGCATGCCCGTCGAATCGGCCTGCCGGCGGTACACGGTGTGAGTGACACCCTTGGAATGCGCTGCAGCGATCGTGTAGTCGAGGGCGGCGCGGCCGCAGCCCAGGATGGGCCCCATGAAGGTCAGTGCGCCGACCAACATCACCGGCAGCCGGTACAGCGGTTCCAGTCCGTCATCCGGGGGTCCCACGAACACCGACGCCGGGATCATGCGATGGGTCGGCACAGCGACGTCGGAGGCGACCCAGGTTCCGCTGCCGGTGCCGCGCATGCCCGCCATATGCCAGGTGTCGACGAACTCGACGTCGGCGGCAGGCATGGCGCAGAAGAAGGGGCCTCCGGCGTCGGTGGGCGACTCCGGCGCCGTGGTCACCACCGTTGCCCACGCTGCGTGTGGGGCTCCCGACGCCCACGCCCACTTTCCGCTCACCCGGTAGTCGTCACCGTCTCTGACCGCTGTTCCGCCGCCGGCGCCGCCACCGGCTGCCCGGACATCGGGGGCGGCGCCGAAGACCTCCTCCTGCAGTTCCGCGCTGCCATGGGCCAGCAACCACCCACAGGTCGCCGCCGCACCGACCACCCAGGCAGCAGAAGCGTCGGCGGTACCGAGGATCTCGGAGATTTCGATGAAGGTACGTGGAGTCACCTCGAAGCCGCCGAACCGACGCGGAGTGAACAGCCGGAACATGCCAAGCTCCGTCAGCGCGTCGATGGTGCGGTCAGATGTCCGGCGCTGACCGTCGCCGTAGCCAGCGTTCTCTTGCAGCAGCGGCAGCAGCCCCCGGGCGGCCGCGCGTAGCCCGTCACCGATCGATCCATCTTGGTCAGCCACATTGTCTCTTGGTGTCATCGATTTGGTCCCGTTCCATTTCTTGGTGGTTCGCCGAAGCTGAGGGCTACGGACGCTGACGTGCAGTTGGCCGTCACGGCGGTGATGCCCCCGCGGCCTCACCCGTTTCGACGGAGCGATGGATGCGAGGTCGGCGTCGGGGTGACCGCTCGCAGCAGTTCCGGGCCGGTGAAGTTTTCCGTCTGGCAGAACCGTCAGCGCATCGACCAGTCACCGCACCCGGCTGGTTCACCAGGCATCCCAGGTGGGGTGCACGTCGCCGACCACCGGCACGGTCGAGGGGCGTGCTCGGGTGCGGGCCTGGATCAGACGTCGCCGTTCGACCGGGGTGGTTGCGCCCCAAATGCCGTGCTTTTCGCCCGTATCGACGGCATGGGCTCGGCAGGCGTCGACGACCGGGCACGACAGGCAGATCTGCTTGGCGGTGTCTTCGCGGCGCCACAGCCTGCGCCCACGCTCACCCTCGGGTGGGAAGAAGATCTCTTGTGGCAGCCCTGCACACGCGGCGCGTAGTTGCCACGCTGACACTGCACGTTGGCTCTGCTCCTGCCTCGCGTGGCGGCTGTCGGGCGCCTGGTCGGTGCACAAGGGGGCCTGCCCGCCCGACGTGGTGATGTCGGTGGTGGCCCTGAATGTTCTGGGAGGGGTAACCATGGGTGTGACCTTTTGTGTTCTGCGGTGCGTGGACGGCCGCGCTCGCCGACGAGCTCGTTGCGCGGCAGCGTCCAGGGAGTGCGGCAGTGGATCGTTGATCGTGCTCAGGCGGACCGTTCGATCGCGCGGGCGGTGAAGTCGGCGGCCTGGTCGGCCATGCCGTTTGAGGCGTAGGAACCGTGGGCGCCGCGGTCATTGCCGGTCGGTGAGCAGACGGGGTCCTCGGCCGCGCACAAGTCGATGGTCTTGGCAGCATAGAGGTGCCCGATATCGATCGGGGGGGCGTCGTGAACCAGGAAGTTCAGAAAGCCGGCGGAGGGCTTGCCGAACAGCACGACGGCGGCGACGTGCCGGGCGACCTCGGGCGGCATCGGGCCGGTGATCCCTTCGGGCAGCGGGAAATTGGCGGGAACGGTGTCGGAGGTGACGTATCCGCTCACGGCCGCGCCTTGGGAGTACCCGCCAAGGACGATCTCGGTCTTCGGACAGCGCGCGACCGCGGCGGTCACCTGCCTGCCGGCGTCGGCGACACCCGCCCCGGCACCGTTGGCGAAGTCGAGGGACGCGGGATAGTCGACCGGACTGACATCGACGGTCTTGTGTGCAAGGCGGGCTTGCAGCGCGTCGATGAATGCTTGGCCGGTGACACCGGCGCCGGGAGGTTCGAAGGTGCCGCGGGCGAAGACTACGTCCACGTCGGGACAGGGTTCGGCCGCGGCGGACGCGACACGGGTGCCGGGTGCGACGAGCATGGCGGCGGCGATGAGCACGGCCGCGGTCGGTGCCCCGACGGTCTTCGCGGCGTGGCGTCGATGAGTTGATGGGTACATCACGCGGATTCCCTTTCAGGACAATGGGTCCGACCGAGCCGGTCTTAGGATCGGTTCGCCGCGCGGCGGCCGCCGAGGGCGTGTCACCGACTCCCTCATGTTGAGCACCCAAAGCCGACCGGCCCGTCGAGTAGCGACACCCGTCGCTGTTCGCATCCGTAGGTCCGATCAGGCAATGGACGTCGATGAGGGAATGACGGCCCCGAGCACGAGATCTAGTGGCCAGGTGCGCCAAGGGGCCGCGCGGACATGCACGACCCCTTGTGCGCAGTCTTCGTTCGTGGCGATCAGTTGTCGCCGGCGTACCCGGGCTTGAGCACCACCGGCTTGCGGTGCTTGATCACCGGGAGCTGTTCGAACACCGACTTGTCGACGCCGAACACCGCACCCAAGACGTCGGCGGGCACAGCGGAAATCGACTGCCCCAGTGATACGTCGTCCTCCGGTTCGGTGGTTTCGGCGTTGAAGACGATCACGACGTAGAGGTCCTCGGTGTCACTGGCGTTCTCGAAGTAATGGAAGTGACCTTGAGGGGCGAAGACCAGGTCACCTGCGCCGACGGTGAAGGTGTCCTGGGTCGAGTCGGGCCCCACGAAGGTCCACTTGGTGGTGCCAGAGATGATGAAGTTTGCCTCCCAGGCGCTGGGATGCCAGTGGGGCTCGCGGACCCCCCCGGGCGCCAGGTGTACCAGGTAGACCGCGGCCTTCTGCCCGCGCAGGATGGGGAAGTTCTCGGCGTGCGCGCCCTGAAGACTTCCACCCGGCATGAAATTGCCTGGGGCGCTCTGCAGGTGGAACACGTGCGGGTGGTCAGGGTCCACGCCCGCATCCGGACTGTAACCGGCGGCGGGCAGTCCCAGCCACGGTGAGCCGATGCCGGGCTTGATCGGGATGGGCGGGGGTGGGGGAAAGCCGGTCTCGGAGACGGTCGGCGTGGCGACATTACGTGCGTCGCTGGAGGGTTCGAGTCCGTGGGGGCGAGTGTCGGTCATGGCGATCCTATACGGGTAGGCGGACGCGGAATGCGATTGTGAAGCGAGGAACCTCTTGTCTGTCGACAGGACTCGACTGTACAGTGCAGTGCACATCAAGTGAAGCCCCCAACCGGTTCACCTCGTGCATCGAACGGAGCACTGACATGGCCCCTGGCAAGCGCCCGAACCCCTCCACCACCACGCCGTCCGACCCAGGTGCCAGACCAGCCCCGGCCATCGTCGACGAGATGACTGATAGGGCTCGCGCATGGTTGAACACGTTGTCCGACAACCAACTTCCAGCAGCTCTGTTTCCCGCACCCTCCCAGCATGACGCTGACCGCGAGCGTCGGAGGTTCTACTACGTGCCGACTGATCACGGCGGGCTCACCCTCGAGCAGCAGGATCCACACCAGCGGCAGCTGGCGATGATGCTGCTCGCCAGCGGCTTGAGCCGAGAGGGTTACGTCGCCACCGCAGCGATCGTCGGACTGGAGAACATCCTCGACCTCTACGAAGACTTCAGCATTCAGTGGGACTTCCCGCGCGGCCGTGACACCGACCGCTACTATCTGCGAATCTTCGGAGACCCGCGCGAAACTGACACCTGGAGTTGGCGTTTCGGCGGTCACCACCTCTCCATCAACTTCGTGGTGATCGACGGCAAAGTCGCCGCGACCACTCCCTTCTTCCTTGGCGCCGATCCCGCCTCGGCACCCCTTCCCGGCGGGGCGCGCTACTCACCGCTCGGCGGCATCGAAGACCTCGCGTTCCAGTTCGCCGCCTCGTTGGACGGCGCGCAGCGCTCGCAGATGCAACTCCTCGACCGGGCCGTCGGCGACATCGTCACCGGAAACCGAGACCAAATCACCGACGGCGACCAGATGATGGTCACCCGAGATCTGTTCCGCGGCAACCTCGACGACCCCGCCTTGCTCAAACTGGCCGACGGCATCTACGACGAAGGTGAGGAACAATCGGGCTTCACCGAGGCCGACCACCGACTGATGGCCTACACCGCCGCACCCAAGGGCCTGGCTGCCTCCGACCTGTCTGCCGACCAGCGTCAGCTACTGCACGGCCTGGCCGCCGCGGCGTCCTGCGGCGTTCACCTCGACCTGGCACCGTCGGGAGCCGATCCGCTGGCGGGTCTGCACGTCGCCTGGGGCGGACCTCTCGACCGCACCCCGGTCTACTTCCGCCTGCAAGCAGGAAACGAATTCCTCTACGAATACGACAACACTCAACGCAAGGGCAACCACGTTCACTCGGTGCTGCGAAACCCCGCCCGAGACTTCGGAATAGACCTGCTGCGCGAGCACTACAAGAACGTCTCGCACGGTTGAATCATGCAGTCAGCCGAGGCGCACGTCACGCTGCACCACTTCAGGTTTGGCGGCGGCGAGACACTGGCGGCAGTGAGGCAGAACTATCGGACGCTGGGCACACCCCGACGCGGAACCGATGGGACCGTGGCCAACGCCGTGCTGTTGCTGCATGGGACGACGGGCGACGGCACCCAATTCCTGTCGCCCGAGACCGCTGAACATCTGTTCGGACCGGGTCAGCCGTTGGCCCTCGACGAGTACTTCGTCATCCTGCCCGACGCCTTGGGCCATGGAGGGTCGAGCAAACCCAGCGACGGACTGGGCAGCCGGTTCCCGCAATACGGTTACGCCGACATCGTCTCCGCCCAGCATCGACTGGTCACCGAGCACCTCGGCATCCGCACACTGCGACTGGTCGCCGGGACGTCGATGGGCGGAATGCAGACTTGGATGTGGGGCCAGATGTATCCGGACGCGATGAGGGCGTTGATGCCCATCGCCGCGTTGCCTCAGCCGGTGAGAGGGCGCAATCTGCTCTATCGGCGCCTGCTCATCGAAGCCATCCGCACCGACCCCGCCTACAAGGACGGCGCCTACGACAGCCAGCCTCCCTCGGTCGGGATCGCCTTCAACATCCTGGGGTTGATGACGCACGGTGTCTCGGCGCTGGAGGTCGCCGTCGACTCGATCCCGACCGCGGATCAGCGGGTGCGCCAGGAAGCCGACCACGCGGTGCAACACCAGGATGCCAACGACGCCATCTGGGAGTTCGCGGCGTCCTTCGATTACGACCCCGGCCCGCGACTGGGCGAGATCACCGCGCCGCTGCTGGCGGTCAACTTCGAAGACGACGAGGTCAACCCGAATCAACTGGGTGTCCTGCAGCGCGCCATCGAGCACGTCGAACGGGGGCGGGCCGTGGTGGTCCCGACCAGCACAGCATCAGACGGGCACCTCTCACTCACGCATGCCCGGCTATGGGCGTCTCATGTGCAGGAGATTCTCGAGTGGACTGCCGATGGTCCCCCGGTGTCGTCGTGACGTCCGAAACGGCGCGTCCCGCCGACGACGCCATGCCGGCTCGCTCACCGGGTACGCCCGGCGCTGAGCGGTCGAGCACTCCCTGCCCCTTCGAAAGGACGATGAAATGACCTTGCCCACCGTGCGTTCCGCGCAGCGTGTCGTCGACGCGCTCGAGGCCTTCGGGGTGCGTTACATCTTCGGTGTTCCCGGGGCCAAGATCGACGCCGTATACGACTGCCTCCTTGACGGTGGCCCGGAGTTGGTGGTCTGTCGCCACGAGCAGAACGCCGCATTCATGGCCGCGGCGGTGGGACGTCTCACCGGCATCCCCGGCGCCGTCTTGGTGACCTCGGGTCCCGGTACCAGCAACCTACCCACCGGCTTGCTCACCGCCAACACCGAGCAATACCCGGTGATCGCGATCTGCGGGGCGGTCGACCGTGCCGATCGGCTCAAACGAACCCACCAGTCGATGGACGCGGTGCAGGCACTCCGTCCGTACACCAAATACGTTGCCGAGGTGGATGACCCGGACAACGTGGGTGAAGCGGTGGCCAATGCCCTCCGAGCTGCCGTGAGCATCCCGCAGGGCGCCACCGCGGTGGTCCTACCGCAGGACGTCGCCGCGGCCGAAACCAGCAGCGTGGTCTCCCGTGTCGCGGCCCCCGGCCGGCTGGGTCCAGCACCGGCCGATGCCATTGCGTCGGTCGCCGACCGGATCAGGAAGGCGAAGTTCCCGGTGCTACTGGTCGGCATGCGGGCCGCCGAACCGGCCGCCTGCGCGGCGATCCGCGGCCTTCTGGAGGTTACGGACTTACCCGTCGTCGAGACGTTCCAAGCCGCAGGAACCATCTCTCGCGCGCTGGAGTCGCACTACCTCGGACGTGTCGGGCTGTTCCGCAACCAGCCCGGCGACGTCGTCCTCAGTCATGCCGACCTGGTCATCGCGGTGGGTTACGACGCGGTGGAATATGATCCTCGGCTCTGGAACACCAATCCGACGCGCCGCAGCGTCATCCACGTCGACTCCGCGCTCCCCGCCTGGGACAACGACTACCAACCGGTCGAAGAACTGCGGGGCGACATCGCGGCCACCGTGGCGGCCATGGCCGCGTCGCTGACCGGCCTGCGTCTAGCCGCACCGGCATCGGCGATCGTCGACGAACAGCGCACCGCGTTGCAGCGTCTTGACGACGTCCCGGATGCCGGCCAGACAGCAGGCACCGCGGCGGTGAACCCGGTCGCCCTGGTGTTGGCCCTGCGGGACCTACTCGACGACGACGCGACTGTGGCCAGCGACATCGGTACGCACTACATCTATCTGGCCCGGCACTTCCGCACCTACCAGCCCGGCCACCTCCTGTTCTCAGATGGTCAGCAAACGCTGGGCGTCGCGCTGCCATGGGCCATGGCCGCATCGATGCTGCGGCCTGGAACCCAGATCGTCTCGGTGTCCGGCGACGGCGGCTTCCTGTTCAGCGCCCAGGAGTTGGAGACGGCCCACCGCCTGGGACTGAAGTTCACCCATGTCATCATGCGCGACAATTCCTATGACATGGTCAAGTTCGAGGCGGTCATGAAGTACGGCCGGGCCAACGGCGTCGAACTGGGAGACTACGACATCGTCTCCTACGCAGAAGCCTTCGGCGCCAAGGGCGTACGGGTGAGGACGCTCAGTGACTTTCGGACGGAACTACGCGAGTCGTTCGACCGCGAAGGAGTCACCGTCATCGACGTCGCCGTGGACTACGGCCGGACCGCCGATCTGAGTGCAGTGCTGCATGACGACGCCTTCGAGTAGACGGCGCCCGGTCTGTCCGAACAATCCACGTGTCGCATCCGGGCGGGCCCAATGACCATGCGTAACCACCACTTTGGTCAACATCGCGCGCATGCCTCGGCCGGGTCGGTGCTTGGGACATCCCTCGTGGGGGGCTGAAAGGGCTCAACCGTGTTCAAATCCTCGGCCACCTGGTCCCAAGCCCGCGGCCAAGTGTGGTTCAGCTGGGTACTCATGGGCATCGCAGGGGCCACCGACGCCGTCGGGTTCCTACTCTTCGCCGGGTTGTACGTGTCCTTCATGAGCGGGGACGCCACTCAGACCGGTGTTCAACTGGGCCAATGGAACTGGTCCCCGGTGCTCAAATTCCTTGGCGCGCAGCTGCTCTTCGTCTGCGGAGTAGCCATGGGCCACGTGGTGCTGCATCGCGCGCATCGGCTCAGCAGCGCGTACCTCTTGCTTGGCGAGGGCGCCCTACTCGCAGCGGCCGGATTGGCTGCCGTCGCGTTGCCGGCCGACCTGCGTCCCGTTGCCGTCTTCATCGCCTTCCTGTGCACCGTCCTGGCAATGGGTCTCCAGAACGCCGTGCTGCATCAGGCCGGGGGAACGCCGGTGGGCACGATGGTGACCGGCACACTGGTCCGGCTGGGACGAACCCTCGCCACGAGGCTGACCGGCGGCCCCCTCAACGCCGTCTCCGATTTCGGGCAATGGCTCTTCTTCGTCAGCGGAGCCGCTCTGGGAGCCGTCGGCTTCTCCACGGTCGGTGCGATCGCGTTCCTGCCGTCGGCCGCGGCGGCTCTCGCCGTCGCGGTCACGCTGTTGCGCGTCCGGCCGCATTGGCTCGAGCACACCGACTGAGCGAGCGCTGCCTCGCCTGATCACGCGGATTCGGCTGCCGTGCAGCGGTTGTCGCCGATTGGCATTGTTCTCGGCGAGACGCACGAGTGCGACTGCTGGCCGTGTCGAGGTGTCTGCGCGTTGGCGTAGCGGGTCTGCGCCGTAGGCGGTGACTGACGTCCCGAGATGGCGACATGACGGTCGGATTTGTGAGCGCAAGTAGGGCTAGCGGTAAACCGCCGTGGAGGACAACGGGAAAACCAAAACCCGAGGACCCGTAGGTCTTGTCCACGTCTCTGGCGCGACTGTACAGTGCAGTGCAGTCGACTGTTTGACCCGCAGGACCGTTCACTCACATCCCTCGCACTTGGTCTAAGGAGAAAGCCATGAAGGTTGGTTTCAAGGACGATTCGTTCGCGTTCGAACTCGTCCGCAATCTGGGTTTCGTGTACTACGGCGGCTCCGACATCGGCGAGCTCTTCGCCACCGCGGAGAACATCACCGAAGGCGACTTCGACAGCTGGTACGAGAACTGGCACAACCGCGGCGAACGCGTGCTCGGACGCGCGAAGGAGTATCTGTCCGCCGGTCACCTGGTGAGCGCTCGCGAAGCCCTGTTGCGGGCGTCGACCTACTACCGGATGGCCGAATTCTACCTGCACGGCACCCCCGACGACCCGCGAATCATGGCCGACTCCAAGACCTCTCAGGAGACCTACGCCAAGGCAGCGGAATTGATGGGGCCGACCTGGGAGCCGGTCGAAATCCCCTACGAGGGAACGACGTTGCCGGGCTACTTCTACAAGCCCGACGAGTCCAACGAGCCACGTCCCACGCTGATCTTCCACGGCGGTTACGACTCGAGTCTTGAGGAGTTGTACTACTACGCCGCCGCCGCCGCCGTCCGTCGGGGCTACAACTGCCTGACCTTCGACGGCCCGGGCCAGGGCATGCCACTTCGGGAACAGCACCTGGTGTTCCGGCACGACTGGGAGAAGGTCGTCACCCCGGCCGTGGACTACGTCCTGACCCGACCCGACGTCGACGGTGACCGGCTGGCGCTCAAGGGCATGAGCCTCGGCGGGTATCTCGCCGCCCGCGCAGCCGCCTTCGAGCCCAGGTTCAAGGCGGTCATCCTCTTCGACGGGGTCTGGAGCTTCTACGACTGCATCGTGGGCATCTTGCCGCCCGAGGCGAAGAAGGCACTCGACGACGAGGACGCCGAGACCTACAACGACCTCGTCGGCAAGGCGATGGAAGCGAACACTCAGGTGCGGTGGACCTTCACCCAGGGCCTGTTCAGCTGTGGAGCGAAGTCCTACTACGACCTCACCGTCTTCAGCAGAAAGCTGTCGCTGGACCGCGATGTGGTCGAACGCATTACCAGCCCCACGTTGGTGATGAAAGCCGACGGCGATCTGTTCTTCAAGGGGCAGCCCGAGCACGTCTTCGACACACTGAAGGCCTCCAAGACCTTCGTCGCGTTCCACGAAGAAGACGGAGCCGAAAACCATTGCCAGTCAGGCGCGTTGGCCTACAAGGACGAAGTCGTCTTCAACTGGCTCGACGAAACGCTCAAGGCCTGAGCGGCGCCACGACGCATTCCCAAAGGACGAACCATGACCAACCAAGAATCCACGCTGGGCGGGCGATTGCCCCTGATAGACCCGAGCACGCTGAGCGGATCCCAGAAAGACCTCTACGAAACCATGCGCTCGACCCTCATCACCTGGGCCGACAGCAACGGTTTCCGGGGGATGACTGACGACGGGAAGCTCATCGGTCCCTTCAACCCGTATTTGTACAGCACCGGCATCACCCCAGGCTTCCTGGCGTGGATGCACGCCGACTCGACACACACCACCCTGGACAAGCAAACCCACGAAGTGGTGATCCTCACCGTCGGCGCCATCTGGAAGTCACCCTATGAGATGTACGCCCACTCGGCCGTCGCACGCACGGTCGGTCTTCCCGAGGCCGCCATCGAGGGTCTCTGCCGCGGTGAAACCCCGCCGGAGTTGACTCCCGGCCAACTGCTGGCACACAAGTTCGCCAGCCAGCTCACCCGTGAGTACAAGGTCGACGACGACCTGTACCGAGAGGCCGAAACGCATTTCGGGTCAGCAACATTGGTAGACCTCGTCTACCTGGTGGGGCTCTACCTGCTCACCTGCTCGCTGCTCAACGCCTTCCAAATTCCCACACCCGATCAGGCCCGAGCGGCTCAAGGAGACTGAGATGACACCCAAACTCGAGATCGAGCACACGACGTTCGGATTGATGGGCCCACTGGCACACACCTCGACGACGTCGATGTCCATCCATTGCGTGATCTTCCACATCGGTGACCGAGTGATTCTGCTCGATGCCGGGTTCGGCACCCAAGAAATGGACGACCCTCAAAAGCTGCTCGGGGCGGATGCACTGTTCAAGCTGGGCATCCTCATCGATCCGCGATTGACCGCGTTACACCGCCTTCAGGCGCGTGGGATCGAACCCGCCCAGGTGACCGACATCGTGGTCACGCACCTGGACAACGATCACGTAGGGGGGCTGCACGACTTCCCCAACGCCGTCGTACACGTCGCCGCGGAGGAGCTGGCAGCCTACGACAGCACGCAGCAGAGGGGCCCCTACATGCCCTATCAGGTGTCTCATCAGACCAAGTTCAAGACCTACGGGCCCACTGATGAGCGCTGGTTCGGACTGCCGGCCCGCTCGGTAGACCTCCCCGACATCTTGGACGTGAAACTCGTTCCGCTGCACGGTCACACCGCAGGACACTGCGGAGTCGCGTACCGTGAAAACGGCAAGTGGTCACTGCACGCAGGCGATTCGTACTTCGATCACAAGATGAACTTCCTCGCCCACGCCCCTGGGCTGCCCTTGGAAATTGCGTTCCAGACTGACTACACGAATCGGGTGGCAACGCTCGCCAAGCTGCGCGAACTACGGTTGGCTCATTCCGACGAGATCCAGATGTTCTGCACGCACGACCAGAATGAGTACATCAGTTGGACCGAGGATCGTGGCCAGCCCGACTTGCTCATCCGCTACGCCGAATGATGCTATGGCACTGGGTGATTCGGACTATCCCGGCTCCCCCAGTGCCGTCGCCTCGGCCCACCACAGACCGCCGGGCCCTCAGGATCTAGCGACAAACCATGAAGTTGTGCTGAGCTGCACCGATGACGCATCTGGGCGCTCTACGAGCACGTGTGGCAGACGCGATGTCGTCAGTCGCCCGAGAGGGGTTACATGGGATGGCACCGACAAATTTGACGACCGCTTGCTGACGGGTGGTAATCCGGGAGTCCAAGTGAGACGTCGTCGACGGTCGACGGTCTCTGTCGAATGTCTTGGACCCATACGGTCCCCGGGTTCTGGGATCAACGGTTCTTCACCGGTCATCCCAATATTGCGAGTGCGCAAGCGGCACTATTGTGCCGCGGCGTTGCTCGTCATCGGATCGGCGGCCGGACTCGGCATCGTTCGCGGCGTACCTGCGCCCCCTGTTGCGCATGCCGCCTGCTTTCAGCAGGGTGGCTACAACCCGCCGCCGTGCACTCCCTCCACTCCGACGACCGACAGCAGTCAGACTCCGAGCAGCACCTCGGGCACCCCTCCGGGCGGAAACCAGAATGCACCCGGGTCACCGCCGGCGAGCCAGTCCAGCACCGATCAGGACGCGAGCACCCCGCCGGATGCCGGAATCACGGCCTGCCAGAACCAAAGCGCCATGGCCATCGCCATCGGCCTGCAACCCACCACATGCCGGCCAACCAACGGCCCCAACACCCCACCAGACTCCGGAGTCACCGCCTGCCAAAACCAAAGCGCCATGGCCACTGCCATCGGCCTGCAACCCACCACATGCCGGCCAACCAACGGCCCCAACACCCCACCAGACTCCGGAGTCACCGCCTGCCAAAACCAAAATGCCATGAGCAACGCGCTGGGTCTACAACCCGCGGCCTGCCCGCCAAGCGCGCGGGGCTGACAATCGTGACCGGACATCTAGGACGTGCGGGCCGCGCACCACCCGCGACCTGCGGCGACGCCCCATCCATGACTTTCGAGACGAGGTGGCTGCCGGCGTGATCCCGTCTATTCCCGCGCACGCGGACCCGCCTGACGTCAGACCCGGCGCGGAGGTCGCCCACGCTGACAAAGGCCACCGCGTATGCCATTTCATCGCACTGAGCGCGTGAATGTACACGCGCCGTGAAGAGGCCACCCGAGGAGGAGACGCGTCAACGGATGTCGATGCTGGTGAGACACGTTCGAGTACTTGAACCGCGTCGATCGTCGGCATCACCTGCCCGAGACGATCGCGATCGTCCGACGGCAGGTGGACGGCGTCAAATGAGCCGGACACGAATGCCTTTCGACCACACTCTTCAGGTGACGAGGAGTTCTCGCGTGGACGCGCATGCCGGCATCCGGTCCACCGTGCATGCGTGTCGCGCATGTCGACGACCACATCAACGCACGCGAAAGTAACTGCCAAATCGCCCATTTCGATGAACAATGAGATTCACTCTCAACGCGTGAGCCCACCTCGCGTCATCACGGCCATATGCGCGTTGCCAGCGTTCGGAGGAAAGAAGGGTTCCATGCGAGTTCCACTGGTCAAGAAGTCCGAGGTCTCTCCGGCGCAGCAGGAGTTGTACGACACCTTCGTGGAGCGGGTAGGCGACAACTACTCAAGTTTCACGACGATGACGTCCGACGGTGCGTTGGTGGGGCCATGGGCGGTCTGGATGCAGGCCCCCGCGACGGGCTTGGCAATCGACCAGCTGCTCGAAGCCATCGGTGCCATGCCAGGACTCGAGCCGACGACAGTTCAGTCAGTCATCCTGTCGGTAGGCGCGCACTTCAACGCCGCATACATCATGTACGCCCACTCCGCGGTGGCAGCCCAAGTCGGGGTCGCGGAGCGCCACGCCGCCGCGCTGTGCGCCGGGGAATGCCCCGCTGACCTCGACTCCCAAACCAAGGTGGCCGTGGGAGTGGCGAAGAAGCTGCTGCGCGGAGGGCCACTACCCGGTCCGGTGTTCAGGCACGCCGTCGAGGAACTAGGACGGGACGGCTTCGACCACCTCGTCTACCTCGTCAGCCAGTACTGCCTCGTCGCGATGGCGCTCAACGCCTACGACATCCCAGAAGAATACGACTGGACCGCTTTTCGTAACGAACAGTCCTAGTTCCGCAGCGCGAGATCTCTGCCTAGACAAAGGGAGACCAACCAATGGCATTCACTGGGCGCCGCGTCGTCACCGGGCACACGGCCGAGGGCAGATCGATGGTCATCTTCGACTCAGTGCTACCCCTGCTGGGCGGGGCCGATGAATCTGGCAACGAGAATCGACACGGGTCCACCTCGCGGGTCATGTGGACCACAGCCGAGATGCCTGCCGACAACAACGGATCAAGCGACCGAGCGACGCAGGACGTTCCGACCGCCGTCGAGTGGGGCAGCCTGTTGCGGATCGTTCAATACGAGCCGGGGGTGACGCCCCGGCCACACCGCACGGCATCCATCGACTTCGTCGTCGTGCTGTCGGGTTCAATCGACTGCGAACTCGACGAAGAGACCGTCAGCCTTCACGAAGGCGACGTGATGATCCAGCGCGGCACCATCCACAACTGGATCAACAACACGACCGAGCCCTGCGTCATGTTCTTCGCCATGACCGGCTCGCGGCCAATCGAGGCCGGCGATACGACCCTGTGGCCCACCGGATGACCTACCGCGTCGACGTCCGCGACTGCACCAGCGGCCCTGGCGGCCCGCGGCCAAAGCGACCAACGAACATTGGATCCGGGGTTGGAGTTTGAGGTGACTGGGAAATCGTCGCCGGGGCGCAGCAACGCGCCCGCGGTCTCACCCCCAACCCAACCAAGAGTCGCCCCCCGAACGACGTCCACCAGCGGTGCCACCCGACGAGATTGGTCGCGTGCCGGCGTCATGGAATGCGATGGCGTGTGCGTTAGAGCCGAAATGCGCAGCGTCGCCGTGGTCATCACGATCACAGGCCGCCTCGGCATCGCAAATGTCGACGCGGCGGCAGCTCAACTCGCTCGGTATACCTGCTTGGAAACCACGTTGATCCTCGACCTCCGCTGTCTGGACGTCGATGCCGGACAGCTCCTCCCCCATCTGCTGTCTCTGTTCAGCGCTGAATGTCACTGGGGCGATGTGGAATGGGTCTTGGTAGCCGACCATGCCGACCTCTATCTTGATCGCCTCCCGTCAGCTGAAGGGCGTGACACAGCGGAGGCTGCATCAGTCGGCGACGCACTTGCGTTCTGCGCCAGCATGATTCGCAACCGACGAAGCCTTCCCCTGTTCGATTAGGGAACCGACGACGCGTCAGCCTGAATGCCCGACGAGAATCGGCAGGCTGCGTTCAGTGCCAGGAGCCGAAAGCCTTTGACACCAAGGCTCTCCAAGCCGACACCTGGGGTCTCCACCCAACGGCAAGGACGTGGCCCACCAATACGATCAAGCTTCGACCCAGCCCAAGTGGGCATTGTTCAGCCCTCTCTCTAAGGACGAACATCGTTGCTGTGTACAAACATTGACGGCGTCGAGCCCGCGATTGACACGCATTCCGGACACGAGTGCAGCTTCACCGGCTGCGCTCACCCAACGGTGTTAGACTTCCAAAGTCGTTGGAAGGTCCAGCAGGTCAGTATGCCGCACCGGTCGCCAGAGAACAGCTCGAGGCGGGGCGTCCAACGGAAGGTGAGTCTCCCCATGAGTATCTCATTGCGCGCGCTTTCGGGTGCGTCGCGGTTTTACATCAGCTTGTTTGCCCTCGCCGTAGCGGCAAGCTTTTTCACCAACAGTGCATCGACGTCTTCGAATTCACCCGAGCAGTCATCGATAACCCTCGCCGACTCAACGGTCTCGCTGCCCGACCGCAGCGCCGGTTTCGACTACCAGCTGGGCGGCGCCTACGTCCCCCCGCCGGGGGTCACCGTCGTGGAGCGCGACCGCACTGACGCCCCGTCCGGTGCCGGGTACGACATCTGCTATGTCAACGGTTTTCAGACGCAACCCGATGAATCCGAGACCTTCTTCAAACAACACCCCGAGCTGATCGTCCAAGTCGGCGGCAAACCGTTCGTCGACCCGGGGTGGCCCGATGAGTACATCTTCGACACGTCGACGCCGGCCAAGCGCGCCGCACTCGCAGCGACGGTGCAACCGTGGATCGCCGGATGCAAGACGGCCGGGTACACGGCCGTCGAGATCGACAACTTGGATTCCTTTACACGTGCCGGGGATTTCCTGACCGCCGACGGAAACATCGCATTGGCCGCCGAATACGCGAAAATCGCGCACGCAGCAGGTTTGGCCATCGCTCAGAAGAACACCGTCGAGCAAACGGCTCGACTCCGCAGCGCTGGTTATGATTTCGCGATCACCGAGTCCTGCTTCTACAACGAAGAATGTGATGGCTATACGGGTCAGTATCCCGTCGTCCTCGACGTCGAGTACACCGACGAACTCGGGCGGGACGCCTTCGCCGCAGCGTGCAAGAGCGGCAGTCGCCCCCCTGTCATGATCATGCGCGACAAATTTCTGGTCGCGAAGGGAAGTCGGGGATACTTCTATCAAAGCTGCAAAGCTTAGTCGACCGTAACGTCCCGATCGTGCGGAAATTGAGGTCAGCACCGGCACCAACCCCAGAATGTGACGAACGGGCGAACCTGCACGCGCTCATGTCAATTCGCCGTGCATCGACGGGGTCGGGACGATCGTGTGGAATCCACTCGGTTCGCGGACGCCTGGCGCGCGGATGGGAGTCGGCGAGGACCACCACGCGATCGTCGGTGCGGTCGGAAGGATAGCCAAGACTCGCGGGGTGTCCCGGGCGACGGTGGCGTTGGCGTGGCTGCACTGTCAGCCGGTGGTGACCGCTGTGTCGTGACGTTCACACGTGGGGCCCGACATGAGGCGGTTCCACTCTGGCACGCCCGGTGTGGACGTGCCAAGTATCAGGCAGCCAAACCGAAGACATTACAGAGGATTTCGCTACGACCACGGTGCCCTGATGGGCGATCGGTTGGCTCCGTCGCCTACCGTGCCGAGCATTCCGCGTTTGCCGCCAACGCATCGGGAGGCTTCCGACGGGGTTCAGTTGCCCTGTGTCAAGAAGCGACTCAACGACGGACCGGGCGTAGGCCGCGAAGATCTGCTGCTTGGCGTCGGTCGGATACTCCTCGAGCACCCATTCGGCAACGCCGACGACCCCCGTCGACACAGCGTCGTAGATCGCATGGTTTCGAACCAGGTCCGGTTGGCGATACGTGTGCGGACCCCCCATCACGTGGAAGACCAGCCACAGCTCGTTCCACACATCGTTCAACAACCTGTCGAGCCGACGACTGTCGTTCAGCGCGGAGATCGCCTAGACCCTCTTACGGGCCGGGCGTTCGCGTGGCCCCGGCACGTGGGCAAGAACAACATTGCGAATAAGGTGAGGCACCAAACGATCGTTGCTGCCAGGACGCAACCCTCAATCGGTGAACGCCCAGAACATCTCAGGGCCGAGGTGGACGCTCAGCTGAACGGTCGCGGCGAGCGCGGGCGGATCACCGATGGGACCTGCATCTTTAGTCGGCATTTGGGCGATTACGACTTCCGGCTCTCGCGCAGTCGCGCCGCCAGCCCATAGCGTCGCGGTAGCTCCCGTGGTGGGAGTGTCACGACGAGAGGACACCATGACCGCCGTCGACACGGATCGGCCGACATCGACTGGCGACTGGGCCTTTTGGTTCATCCGACGCCACCCACTGTCAGTGTTCTTCGTCATGGCCAGCGGGCTGAGCTGGATTTGTTGGGCCCCGTACATACTGTCGTTGAACGGCCTCGGGGTGTGGAACTACCGGTTCCCCGACATCTTGGGCACCGGTCA